>Ga0105055_10000037_pt1 | contig 126969 bp, 125 predicted proteins | sample BON03_FD_78090 | JGI IMG/M metagenome (GOLD analysis project Ga0105055, IMG submission 78090) | Freshwater microbial communities from Lake Bonney liftoff mats and glacier meltwater in Antarctica - BON-03 | ecosystem: Environmental > Aquatic > Freshwater > Ice > Glacier meltwater | place: Lake... | reverse complement strand
GAAGATCAACGGAATAGTACTTGCCCATGGTGATAAACCTCCTCTTCCAGTCCGGAAACTGAATCAGAGTTCGAAGTGTCTGGGAATCCGTCCGATTCTGTCAAAGACAGAACCGCTCTAGTCCAGCGCGCCGATATAGGGCAGGCCGCGATACTTGCCCGCATCGTCCATGCCATAGCCGACAAGGTAGCGGCCCGGGGAATCGAAGGCGCAGAAATCGACGCCATCTTCCCCTCGGGGCGCCCAGGGCTTCTGCGTCAGCGCGCAGGTGACAACTTCGCGTGCGCCCTTGGACAACAAGTGGTTCTTGGCAAAGGCGAGCGTGCGCCCGGTGTCGTAGACATCGTCCAGCAACAGGACGCCGCGTCCCTCGACTGACCGGCCAAGATCGGCCCGCACCACGACGCGGCCGGAACTCTCTCGGGCATCGCGGTAGCTTTCGAGCCAGATCACATCGAGGATCGGATGCACGCCACGCCGGGCCAGCGCTTTCATCAGGTCGGAGGTGAACGGTGTCGCGCCGATCAGGATCGACACCGCCGTCCAGTCGCCCGGCAGGCGCGGCACAAGTGCGTCGGCCAGCGTATCGATACGCGCCATCAGTTCTTTCTCGGTGACGAGGACTTCGATCTTCGGCATGTCTGTCATTCAATCGGGCTTTCAGTCTCGGACCCGGCCGTTTCCGGCGCTGGCTCGTCGGTTACAGTCTCCGTCCCGGCTTCGGGTTCCGGCTCTCGCGGAACATTGTCGCGGTCGACGAAGGACAGTTCGATCTCGAAACTTTCCATCGGTGCCTGCTCAAGCACGATCTTGAACGTCCCGGTGTCGCCTGCGTCGAGTTCGCCGGGCGTGATGGTCCCGAATTTCTGTGCGACCTGCTTGCCGCGCTCGTCCATCAGGCTGACGCGCACGGCGGGCGTTTCGACGGTGCTGCGGGCGACGTTCACGGCCTTGCCCGACACTGTGACGACGGGGATCGTGTCATTGAAGGTGCGGCTGCGCTCGATATTCCCGAACTCGAGGCCGAACCGGTTGACGGAAAAACCGGCCCGTTTGTAGGCCGTGGCCGATTCCGGCCAGAATTTCACAACATCGTTGCGGAAGATGATCGCGGCCAGGCCCAGCGTAAAGAAGACGGCAGCGGTAACGATCCACGAGACCAGCGCGGCGAACCGGCTCTTGCGTCGGCGCTGTTCGCGCACGCGTTCACGGTAGACTTCATGGGCTGCGGGTGCCGCGGCGTGCTCATGCCCGGCCACGCCTTCAGGCCGCACGAACCAGCTATGTCCGCAGGTTGCGCACTTCACAGTTCGCCCGCTTTCACCGATTGTTGAGTCATCGGCGAAATACTGGGTCTCACATGAGGGACAGGTGAGGATCATGACTTGGTCTTTCCCGCAATTCGCCCCATTGAATCAATAGCCTGAGCTGCCAGGCAGGAGCCCATGACGTATCCACGACACGACCTCTTTGACGACGTCGCCGTTCGCCTCGATTCGGTATCGCTCCGCTATGATACCTCAGAGGACATACTTAGCGATATTGATCTTGTCCTGAAACCCGGCTCGTTCAGCTTCCTGACGGGTGCGTCGGGCGCTGGCAAGACAAGTCTGCTGAAACTCCTCTACCTGGCGCTGAAGCCAAGCCGGGGCGAAGTCAGCCTGTTCGGCCGCCCCACCAGCAATCTGACGCGAGACCAGCTCTCGGCCCTGCGCCGCAGGGTGGGCGTGGTTTTCCAGGAGTTCCGGCTGCTCGAACACCTGTCGGCCTACGAGAATGTGGCGCTGCCGCTGCGGGTGTTGGGCCGCCGCGAGTCCGATTACCGCGCCGATGTCGAGGAATTGCTCGCCTGGGTGGGCCTCGGCCAGCGCCTTCATGCCAAGCCGCCGACGCTGTCGGGCGGTGAACAGCAGCGTGTTGCCATCGCCCGCGCCGTCGTGACGCAGCCCGATATCCTCATTGCGGACGAGCCAACCGGCAACGTCGATCCGGAAATGGGCACGCGGCTGATGCGCCTCTTCCTCGAGCTCAACAAGCGGCGTGGGACGACCGTGATCATCGCCACGCACGACCTTGGCCTGGTGCGCCAGGTCGAAGCGCCGGTCTACCGGCTCACCAATCGTCTCCTGGTGCAGGATGTGGAGTTTGGCGGCGAAGCGGCCCGGCGGCGCACGGATCCGGGCCTGGAGGGTTAGGATGGCAAAGGAAACACCACTTCTTCCGGTCGAGGATGTTCGCGAAGCCGCCCTGTTCTTCGTCGTCGGGGCGCTCTGCTTCCTGGCCGCGCTCGCTGCGCTGTCGGCCAAGTCGACCTATGGCGCCGCCAAGAGCTGGACAGCCGAAGTGCAGGGCGAACTCACGGTCAGCCTGCCGGATGTCGACCGGCGCGGCGCCGACGAAGCGCGCAAGATCATCGAGCAAACGCAAGGCGTCCGCACGGCCCGTGTCCTGTCCAAGGAGGAAATCGATGCCCTGCTCGAACCGAATTTCGGCAGCCGTGGCCTGCCCGACAGCCTGCCATTGCCACAGTTGGTCGCGGTCGAGGCCGATCCGGCCGTGCCCGACATGGGGCTGACCATTGCCCGCAATCTCTCGGAAGCCGGCATTGCCAGCGCCGTGGACGAACATGCTGACTGGGCCGGCGATGTGCGCCGTGTCCTCGGGGTGGCGCGCCTGACGGCGCTGATCGCCGTTGCCCTGCTGGCATCGACGGCTGTTGCGGTGATCGCCTTTGCCACCCATGCGGCGCTTCTGGCCCGGCGCGACATTGTTGACGTCCTCCACCTGGCCGGGGCCCGTGACCGGTTCATTGCAGGCCTGTTCGAGCGGCGTTTCTGGGTCCTCGGCCTGCGGGCCGGTGCAGTTGGTGCGCTGATGGCGCTTGGTGCAGCCGCGCTGATGATCTTCACCGTGCAGGTCCATGGGTCCCGCGCGGGCCTCCTGCCCGAACTCAGCCTCGACTTCCTCGATCTCGTCATCCTTGTCGTCACACCTGTCATCGCCGGCTTCGCAGCGCGTCTCGCGGCCCGGATGACGGTGATCCGGGCGCTGAAAGGCATGATGTGAAGCCTGATCGCTCCCTCTCGCGTCGCGGCTTCGGCTTTTTCCCGGCGGTGGTTCTGGTCGTGCTCGCCCTTGTGGCGTTCGATTTCCTGATGTTTGCGCGCCGCGCATCCGAATCGGTCCCGGCGACGGCGCGTCAGGCGGACGCAATCGTGGCCCTGACGGGCGGTTCGGGGCTGCGCATTGCCGCTGGCATCGATCTCATGTCGGCCGGGCGCGGGCAGAGACTGCTGATTTCCGGCGTCAATCCGGACGTGGACATGGACGACCTGATTGCCCTCGCAGGCGGCTCGCCGGATATCTATGCCTGCTGCGTCGATATCGGCTACCGCGCCGAAACCACGATCGGCAACGCCGAAGAGACCGCTGCCTGGGCCTATGAACGCGGCTATACGCACCTGATCATCGTCACATCCGACTATCATATGGCGCGCAGCCTGCTGCTGTTGCAGCGTGCCATGCCCGATATCACGCTCCAGCCCTATCCGGTCCGGACGGTGGTCGATCCCTCGGCGGTGCTGGGCGATTCCAAATCGTTTCGCGGCGTGCTGACAGAATGGGCAAAGTGGCGGGTGACGGCCCTCGGTTGAGCGGCTAAACGTGCTGGCCGATGATGCAGCTTCGCTCCCTCCTGTTTGTTGCCTACCTCTATGGCACGATGGCCCTGATGGGCTCGGTCTTCGTGATCGGGCTGGTCCTGCCGCGCCGGTTCATCATGTGGGGAATCAAGACCTATGCCGGTGCGCTGCGCTGGGGCATGCGGGTCATCGCGGGCATGGAGACCGAAATCCGCGGCCTCGAACACCTGCCTGACGGCCCCTTCCTCTATGTCGGCAAGCACCAGTGCATGTTCGACATTTTCGTGCCCTTCGTCGTGACACCGGATCCTGCCATCGTCATGAAGCGCGAACTGCTCTGGTATCCGTTCCTCGGCTGGTATGCGCTGAAAAGCGACATGATCCCGATCGACCGGGCCGGGACCACCAGGACGCTGCGCCGCATGGTTTCGGCAGCGAAAGATCGCGCCGCCATTGGCCGGCAGATCGTCATCTTTCCGGAGGGCACGCGCAAGACGCCGGGCGATGCGCCCCAATACCATGCCGCCGGAGTCGTTGCGCTCTACAAGGCGCTGGACGTGCCCATCGTGCCGGTCGCGACCAATGCGGGCCTGTGCTGGCCCGCTCACGGAACGCTGCGCCGGCCGGGCCGTATCGTCTATGAAATCCTGCCACCCATCCCGGCGGGCCTGGACCGCAAAGAGATGATGAAGCGCCTTGAAAGCGAGATGGAAACAGCGGTTGATGCCCTTCTCAAGGAGGGTCTCGCCGTCCAGGGCCGGATCCAAGCCGCACAGGAACCACAGAGCATATGAGCAATTATTGGAACAATTCGGGCCTTGTAAAGCCGCTGGCCGAGCGCCGGCGCTCCCGCTTCTGGCTGTTCTTCCCCTTCCTGCTTCTGGTCGCCCTGGTCGGCGCCTATTCGGCTTACTGGATCTATGCCCGCGCCGAGATCGGGCTGGGTGTCGACAAATGGGTCGCCGAGCAACGTGCCGGCGGCGCAGTCGTCGAATATGAGTCGCGCAAGATCGGCGGCTATCCGTTCCGCTTCGAACTCGACGTCGTCGCCCCGCACTACCAGCCGCCCAACATGGCCAGCTGGCAAGGCGAACGCCTCCAGGTCGTGATGCAGCCGTGGAACTGGCACCATATTATCGGCCGCGCGCCCGGCCACAGCGTGCTGACCGACCGGCTCGGCATCCGCCACACGTTCGATCTTGACCGCAAATCCGTCGGCAGCCTGTCCTGGACCGAAGCGGGCGTGCACCGCGCCGCGATTGAACTCCATGATGCATCGGCCCTGATCGACGGCCATATCTACACGGCGAAGGACTTCTCGCTGAATCTCGCCCCGCGTCCGGAAGCCGCCGACGACCTGCTCGTGGCCCTGCAATGGGAGGCGCTGACGCTCGATGCCGCCCCGATCGCAGCGCCGTGGCTTGGCACCGAACTCCAGGAAAGCCGCCTGATTGCGGAAGTGGACAATTTCTATCCGGCTTGGATCCGCAGCGGCGGCAATCCGGAACGCCTCTATGACTCGCTCCTCGAAACAGGCGGCGGCGTGGAACTCGGGCAGGCGCTCCTCAACTGGGGCCCCCTCAAATTCGGCGCCAAGGGCACGATCGCGATCGAAAACGGTCTCGCTAACGGATCGTTCGGTGTGCGCATCGACGATCCCGAAGGCCTCAAGGAGGCGCTCAAGGCCACAGGCAACTGGCGCCTGCAGGAACAGGCGACCGTGGCGACGCTTGAAATCGCCTCGGTGAATGGCGGCTTCCTGATGTTCACGCTGAAAGACAACCAGGTCATGGTCGGCACCGTCGTGGTGGGCCAGCTTCCCGGTCCGGCCCTGTGACAGCCCCGTCGCAGGCCCGGCTCGAAGCCGCCTGCGAGACGCTTTCCCGCGCCGATCCAGCCCTTGCCATTGCCTATGATGTCACCGGCCTGCCGGTCTGGCGCGCGGGCGAGCCGACTTATGCCATGCTCGCCCGCATGATCACGCACCAGCAGATTTCCCTCGGCGCAGCCGCCGCCATATGGGCCCGCACCGAGGCGTTGCTGGGCGAGGTTGCGCCCGAAGCGGTGCTCGCCGCCGATCCGGATGCTTTGCGTGCCTGCGGCCAGTCGCGCCCCAAGGTCGGCCACCTAACATCCATCGCGGAATCGCTCGTCACCGGCACGCTCAGCCTGCCGCGCGTCTGCACTGCGCCACTGGACGACGCGCGTCGGGAACTCATCGCGGTGAAGGGGATCGGCCCCTGGACCGCAGAATTGTTCCTGCTTTACGCGACCGGCGCGATGGACGCGTTCCCGGTGGGCGATGTCGGGCTGATGGAGGCGCACAGGCTGCTTGCCGCCCATGAAACCCGTATGGATATCAAGGCGTTCACGCAGCACGCGGAGGCCTGGCGCCCCAATCGGGGCGTGGCTGCCCACCTGCTCTGGGCATGGCTGCACAGCCACCGGGGCGACGCCGCGCCCGGTACGACCTGAGCCTCAAGAGTTGCAATCGGTCCTGACTGTCATAATCTCATGATCAGAATCGCCTAACAGACGGGCGAGCGTGCAAAGGAGTGCTGCCTTCAGCGGGTTCAAACAGGTTACAAGTCTTCTCGTGCCGCATGGGGGTCACCATGGCTGAGATCATTACTGCGCCGCCCAATGGACGGCCTGCCCTTGTTCTGAACGCTGATTTCAGGCCGCTCTCGTATTATCCGTTGTCACTGTGGCCGTGGCAGGAAGTGGTGAAAGCCGTCTTTCTTGACCGGGTCGATATCGTTGCAGAATACGATTATGTCGTGCGCTCTCCGAGCACGGAATTCCGCCTGCCCTCCGTCATCGCCCTGCGCGACTTCGTGCGCCAGGACCGCCCCCCGGCCTTCACCCGCTTCAACGTCTTCCTGCGTGACGGTTTCCAGTGCGCCTATTGCGGCACGCACGAGAACCTCACCTTCGATCACGTCATCCCGCGCTCGAAGGGCGGGCGTACGACATGGGAAAACATCGTCGCCGCCTGCAGCCCGTGCAATTTGCGCAAGGGCGGCAAGATGCTGCGCGATTGTGACGTGCAATTGCAGCACAAGCCGATCCGCCCGAACAATTACCAGCTGCAGGCCATCGGCCGCAAATTCCCGCCCCACCACCTCCACGATACGTGGATGGACTATCTCTACTGGGATGTGGAACTGGAGACGTAAGCGCCGGGCTTACCGGTCGTGCATGCCCTTGCCGTCGAGGATGCGCGGGCTTGCCTTCGCGATCCGCGACACGCGCGTTGCCGCCTGCTTTGGCTGGGAGACGTGCAGAACCCATCCGCGCTGACGGCCGGGCGTCGGCGCTTCGAACGCGTCTCTCAGGTCTGCATCGGCGTCCAGTGCGTCGATCAATTCCTCTGGACACACCAGATCGTCCTTCGCGAAGTCCACCTTCAGGCCGGCTTTTTCCACCTCCACGGCCTCGCATACATAGGCCGTCAGGGTCGGCTCCATTCGCCCTATATCCGCGACGCTGGTGAACTTCATCATCCGCACCGAGCGCGAATTCGCCCCCGGTGCCACAAGAATTCCCTCGGGGTCCTTCAGCAGCACGCCCTTGAAGAATGACAAGGCGCAATTTGCCTTGAGACCCCAGGCGGTCGCCACATTGCCGCCGCCTGCCGTATAGACGGGCGAGCGCCACTTGAACGTCTCCGTCACAGGGCACGCGAGCAGTATCTCCCGCAGCGCGCCAACTGCCACGGGCCTGGTTTCGCGAAGAACGCTTCGACCTTCGGGTTCTCCTTGCTCATCGCCTGCCTCGCATGCCGCCTGTCGCCCACGATTTTTGCGCAGGCCCGGTTGCCTGTCCAGCGTCACTGCGCCTGTCATAAATCTGCAGGCAATCTGTCATAAAAGCCTTTTCAAATGCGCGTATGGGGCGAACGTGATGACACATGCCCGGCCAAAATATCGCGCGATCTTCATCTCCGACGTCCATCTGGGCTCGCGCGGCAGCCAGGCCGAATCCCTGTGCACCTTCCTCAAGGCCAATACGAGCGAGCAGCTCTACCTTGTCGGCGACATCATCGATGGCTGGCGCCTCAAGAAGAAATGGTACTGGCCGCAGGCCCACACAAACGTCATCCGCCGTATCCTGACGGCTGCCAAGCGCGGCACGGATGTTACCTATATCATCGGCAACCATGACGAGTTCCTGCGAGCCTTCATGCATTTCCGCGTCAGCTTCGGCGACATCCATGTGCGCAACCGCGCGGTCCATCTGGGGGCGGACGGCAAGCGCTACCTCGTCGTGCATGGCGACATGTTCGACGGCATGATGCGCGCCGACCGCAAATGGATCATGCACCTTGGCGATCACGCCTATAATGGCCTGCTCTGGGTCAATACCAACCTGAACAGCGCGCGCCGCCTGTTCGGCCTGCCTTACTGGTCGCTGTCGGCGGCCCTGAAAAAGCGCACCAAGCGTGCCCTCAATTATATCCACAATTTCGAAGACCACGTCGCCGCCTATTGCCACCGCAAGGATTTCCACGGTGCCATATGTGGCCACATCCATGTCGCCGAGATGCGCGACATTGACGGCATCAAATACATGAATGACGGCGACTGGGTTGAAAGCTGCACCGCCCTCGTCGAACACCATGACGGGACTTGGGAACTCCTCGACTGCCGCCCCGACGCGGTGCGCACCTCGGAGCCCGTGGTGACGGCCGCGCCGGTCGGCGAGCTCGAACTGGCTTAGCCCGCCGTCACGTCTTCAGTTGGCCGCCGAGCACGCCTGAGAGGGCTTCGAGATAGGCCACAAACGCCGCGCGGCCTTCCGGGGTGATCCTGACCGTGGTGAGCGACTTGCGCCCCACGATGGCCTTGTCGATGGCAATGTAGCCGGCGTCCTCGAGCTTGCGCATCTGGATCGAGAGGTTTCCCTGGGTGACGTCGAGGACGGCCTTGAGCTCGGTGAGCGAGGCCGCCTCCGCATTGGCGAGATAGGCCATGACACCCAGCCGCAGCCGGCCATGGATGATCTCGCTGATTTTTTCGATACCACTGTCCGACATGGAGGTTACGCCGTTGCCCGGGTCTGCGCGGGCGATCGGATCATGATGTATCCGGGCAGCGCCATGCAGATGATCAGGGCCACGCCGAGTGCCAGTAGATAGGTCTGCGTCTGGTCGATCAGCAGGCCCAGGCAGGCAGCGGCCGCAAACCAGCCGATGGCCGTCGCGCCCTGCCACGTCCGGCGCCGCAGCGTGACAACCGTGAACCAGATCGCGCCCTGCAGCGCGCAGACGACGACCGGGTAGAGGAACCAGATTGACCAGTTCTGCCGCTGGTAGGCGACCCAGCCGAAGACGAGCGCCATGACAATGGTGGCGATGCCGGCCTCGGTGAACGCGGCCTTCACGGCGCGGCTGGTCGTGCCTGCGCCGGCAGATCTGATGCGCTTCCGCCAGCCTTGATAGAAGATCACGGCCATGAACAGGGCCGTCGGCACGATGCCGATCAGCATCCAGGCGAAGTCGGCAACCGCGATCGAGCCGCTGAGGAGGGCGCTGTTGAGGAGGCATTGCAGGCCATAGAGCGCGCCTGCGGACATGTAGATGATGCCAAAGCTACCAGTGTCGGAGCCCTGATCGTGCATCAGCGCCTTCATGAAGGCGAGGTCGTCTTCCGCTTGTCTCGGTTGATTTGTCATCTCGGTTCCTTTGCCGTGTCGTCTGTGTGTGCGTCCGCTGTGTCCCAGGATTGAGGAGTGCCCATCAAGCAGGTGGTTTACAATGCAAACAAGTTTATATTCAGCTTTGTGCGTAGGTCGATGCCATCGGATGCCCGCGCCGTGTGGACAGCCGAACCGCGCTCCACCGGGGTCCAGTCCGTTTCCGGCGGGTCGCCATTGGAAGATGTTGATCGGCGCAGGCGCGCCGGGCATTACGCAATGATACACGCCATGCTGAAGCCAAAGTCTTCGAGAGGATTCCCATGACGCTCACCGGGCTGTTGATACCCACCTACCGGCAGATGCTGCAGGCGCTCGCCGTCTGGCTTCGCAAGCCAGAGGCACAGGTGCCAAACGCCGACGCGCTGATGGCCGCCCGGCTCGCGCCGGACATGTTTCCGCTGTCGACCCAAATTCGCTTCGCCTGTGTGCTAGCCTACGAAGGCGGTTACCGCCTGCGCCATGAACCCTTGCCCCCCCGCGCTTGAGGCGCTGCTCGACGAAGGGCGCAATGGCGGCGAGCGACCCGGCACGATGGCTGCGGCGCTGACCCGCATCGACGAGGCGCTCGCCTTCCTTGACGGCTTGGCACCCGATGCGCTGGACAATCGCGCTGGGCGCCCCCTCGCGCTGGAGCTTCCCGTGGGCATCGCCTTTGATCTGGACGGCTACGGCTACGCCCGCGACTGGGCGCTGTCGCAATTCTACTTCCACATCATGACGACCTACGCGATCCTGCGAAACCAGGGTGTCGAACTCGGCAAGGCCGACTACGTCCAGCACATGTTCGCCTATCTGCGAAAACCTTGAAGCCCCCTCTCCCTCGAGGGAGAGGGGGTTGGGGGTGAAGGAGTGCGGATTATCCTGTCGAAAATCTGATCTCCAGCCGCGCCGCCATGCCCCCTCACCCCTTCCCCTCTCCCCAAGGGGAGAGGGGAGCGCCCTCATTGAGCAATACGACGGAAGCTGGAAACGCCTCGACTGCCGCCCCGACACGGTGCATCCGCCGGAGCCGGTGGCGAAGGCAGAGCCTGTGAGCGAACTGGAACTGGCTTAGGCCTCAACACCTTCGCCCCCCCTCCGTCAGACGACCGTCCCCCTTTGTCCTCCCCCGCCTGCGGGGGAGGTGGCTGGACGCGCAGCGGCCAGACGGAGGGGGGTCTATCCGCCACTCCCGCTTGACACCCCCTCCCATCCCTATCACCTGCGCCCGATGACTTCCTCCCTGAAGGCCATTCTCGGCCCCACCAATACCGGCAAGACGCATTACGCCATCGAGCGCATGATGGGCCACGGCACCGGCATGATCGGCCTGCCGCTGCGCCTGCTCGCGCGCGAGGTCTATGACCGCGTTGTCGCCGCCAAGGGCGCGTCCCATGCCGCGCTGATCACTGGCGAGGAACGCATCATCCCGCCGAACGCGCGCTATTTCATCTGCACCGTGGAATCCATGCCGGTCGACGTGCGCGCAGACTTCGTCGCCATCGACGAAGTCCAGCTCGCTGAGGACGAAGACCGCGGCCATGTCTTCACCGATCGCATCCTCCACATGCGCGGGACATCCGAAACGCTGCTGCTCGGCGCCGACACGATGCGCCCGCTTCTGCGCACGTTGAATCTCGGCATAGAGACCGACACGCGCGAACGTTTCTCCGAGCTGCGCTATACCGGCAAGACCAAGATCACAAAGCTGCTCAAGCGCACCGCCATCGTCGCCTTCAGTTCGGAAGAGGTCTACGCGATAGCCGAATTGCTCCGTCGGCAGAAGGGCGGCGCTGCCGTCGTCATGGGCGCGCTCAGTCCGCGCACGCGCAACGCGCAGGTCGCCATGTACCAGTCCGGCGAGGTCGATTACATCGTCGCCACGGACGCCATCGGCATGGGCCTCAATCTCGATGTCGACCGCGTCGTCTTCGCCTCGCGCACCAAGTTTGACGGGCGCCGCCACCGCGCGCTGACACCCGCCGAGTGCGGCCAGATTGCAGGCCGGGCAGGGCGCTTCCGCACCGATGGCGAATTTGGCGAGACCAGCGACTGCCCGCCTTTCGAGGAAGAAGTCTGGAAACGGATCGAACAGCACCGGTTCGATCCGGTCGATCATATCCAGTGGCGCAATTCGGCGCTCGACTATGCCTCGCTGAAATCCCTGATCCGCAGCCTTGAGCGCCCGTCCGGTAATCCGGTCCTGATCCACAATCCGAACGCGCTGGATGAATGGGTGCTGCGCCGCATGGGCGAGGACAGCGCCATCGGCCCGAACGTGACCGGACAGGCCAAGGTGCGCCGCCTGTGGGATCTGGCCCGCCTGCCGGATTTCCGCAAGGCCGGCCCCGAAGGCCATGCCCGCCTCGTGCTCGGCCTCGCCGAAACGCTCGCCGATCCGGACGCGCGCCTCTCCGATGCCGGTCTCGAACGACGCCTGGACGACCTCAGCGGCGCCGGCGGCGGGATCGCCAAATTGCAGCAACAGCTTGCCAATATCCGCACATGGACCTATGCGGCGCACCGGCCTGACTGGCTTGAAAACCCCGCAAGGTGGCAGGATCGAACGCGCGAGATTGAAGACTCCCTGTCTGATGCGCTACACACTGCCCTGACCGCACGGTTCGTGGATCGACGTACGACGGCCCTCTTGGCCAGCCTGAAGAAGGAAGACGCCCTCGTGACTGACCTGACGCCGGATGGCGACGTGACCGTAGAAGGCCATCTCGTCGGCCGCTTGAAGGGCCTCACCTTCGAACCTGTGCTCGATACCCGCACGCTTGAAGGCAAGGCCGTGCGCGGTGCCGCGCTCGCCGCGATCCGCCCCATGCTGGTCGAGCGCCTCGGCCAGATTGCCGGCGCGCCGTCCGATGCGTTCGAGCTGAACGATGAAGGCGACGTGGAATTCGGCGGCAATGTCATCGCCCGCCTTGCCAAGGGCCCGGACTGGATGAGCCCCGGCGTCGACCTTGTCGGTGCCTCCGAAGTCGAGCCATCAGACCGCGACTCGGCCCGCGCCCGAGTTGCCGACTGGCTTGCTGCCGAGATGACCCGCATCCTGTCGACGCACTGGAAACTGCGCCACGAGAAAGCCGGCGACACGCTCGAGGGCCTCGCCCGGGGCCTCGCCTTCCGCATTCTCGAAAGCGGCGCCAGCGTCGACCTGCGCCAGGACGATCCCGGCGGCCGTCTGACACCGGAACAACGTGAATCCCTCAAAGCCCTCGGCCTGCGCGCTGGCCGGGTTGCAGCCCATGCGCCTGACGCCCAGAAACCTGCGGCCCAGCGCATGATCGCCATCCTGCGTGCCGTACAGGCCGGCTCGCCTTTCCCGCTTGCACCGGAAGGTGCCGGTTCCTTCCCGCTCGATGGCACCTGGCCGGAAGAGGCGCTCGCCGCCAATGGCTATCTCCGCTTCGGCCGCCGCGCCGTGCGCGCCGATCTTGCCGAACGTTTGGGCTGGGAAATCGCCAAGCGCCGCAAGGATGCCGACAAGAACGCCTTCGCCATCTCGATCGACCTCGCCTCTGTCGTCTCCTGCCCGTCCGATGACTGGCCCGCCGTGCTGAAAGGCTTCGGCCTTGCACCCGCCGAGAAGGACAAGGAGACCGAGGCCGTCCTGCTCTGGCGCTATGCCGCCCGCTCGCGGCCTGACGCGCGTCCGGCCGCCCCGCGCGAGGATCGGCCCAAGGGTCGACAGGGCAAGCCGGGAGAGCGTCCGCCCCGCGTCAATGGCGGCGGTTCGCGCCCGCCGCGCACGGACGCACCACGCCCTCGCCACACCCCTGCCGCCCGCAAGGTAGACCCTGACAGCCCCTTTGCCGCCCTCGCAGCGCTCCTGCCGCCGACCCCGCCGCCGCGGGACAAGCCCCGGCGCAAACGCAAGCCGAAGGGGGGAGAGGGCAAGGCCACTCCAGCCTTCGCGTACACGCCTTTCCAGTGAACGAGCCGGAGGCTGTCAGGCTGGATATCTGGCTCTGGCGGGCGCGCTTTTTTCGCACCCGCACCCTCGCCACCGATCACCTGAAGAGGAAAGGCGCCCGCATCTCCCGCAGCGGCCAGACCCGCCGCACCGACAAGCCGGGTGTAACGATTTCCGTAGGTGACATTGTGACTTTCGGCCGGGGAGAGCATATACGGACCGTGGAAATCCTCGACCTCGGCGAACGCCGCGGTCCGGCAGAAGAAGCGCGGAACCTGTATCGCCTATTGGAAATTGAGCCATGATGAATTCGGTTAAGCGCTTCTTTGCGCTCAAAACACCCGCTTTGAAGGCGATGGATCCGCAAGTTGCCGCTGCAGCGCTGATGGTCGAAGCCGCGCTGATTGACGGTGTCTACGTCAATATCGAGAGCGACATGATCGCCGAGATCCTGCTTGAGGCCTTCGGATTCGACGCCGACAAGGCCGATTCCGTGCTCGCCGAGGGCGAAGCGCTGGCTGAGGAGGCGGTCGATTCCTACCAGTTTACCCGCCACGTCAAGAAACTCGGCATGGCCGAGCGTGTCTCGATCATCGAAGGCCTCTACCGCGTCGCGCTGTCGGATGGCGAGAAGAGCCCGATCGAAGAGGCCTATATCCGGCACGTCGCCTCGCTGCTCTATGTCGACGACGTGTCCCGCGCCGGCGCGCGCCAGCGCGCCGAAGCCCGGATCGCCGGAACGACCTGACCTGTCCTAAACGCACGGCGCAGCTTGTCTCATTGACACACCGCCGCCCGAAGGCCATCTCGACTGCATCACACCCGTTCAAGAGGCCCTCCCGTTCATGACCTATATCGTCATCGATGCCTGCATCCGCTGCAAATATATGGATTGCGTCGAAGTCTGCCCGGTGGACTGCTTCTACGAGGGCGAAAACATGCTCGTCATCGACCCCGATGAGTGCATTGATTGCGGTGTGTGCGAGCCCGAATGCCCGGTTGAGGCGATCAAGCCCGACACCGAGGACGATCCGGACGGCAAATGGCTGAAGCTGAACAGCGAATTCGCCAAGACCTGGCCGAACATCACCCGATTGAAAGAGCCGCCTGCGGACCGCGAAAAATTTGCGCAGGAAACGGGCAAGTTGGAAAAATATTTCAATCCTGCGCCCGGCACCGGTGACTGAGCCTGCGCTCAATGCCGCCTGCAACGGCTATTGCAGGGACCGCCAAAGGTTAACGAACGCATTGATTTTACTGGGCGCGCGTGCCCGGCCAATATGCCGTACCCTGTTGTAAAACCTGCACGATTGTGATAGTCTTACGTCTTGAGCAATAATTGAACCAGAGCTGAAAAGTCTCCTCTCAGGCCGTGATGTACGGACTGGGCAAAGACTGATTGGCTCTGAATGCGTAGAAAAGGGCGATAAACTTCATGGCTAAAAAAGCAGACACCGCAGCACTCGCATTCGGAGTTGGTCAGAGCGTCGTATATCCTGCGCATGGTGTAGGAAAGATTACCAGCGTTGAAAAACAGACCGTCGCTGGCATGGAACTCGAAGTTTATGTCGTCGCATTCGACCAGGACAAGATGATCCTGCGCGTGCCGACCAATCGCGCCGAAGCCTCGGGCATGCGCGCCCTTGCGGGCTCGAAGCTTGTCGAAGACGCGCTGAAAACGCTCGGTGGACGCGCCCGGGTCAAGCGCACCATGTGGTCGCGCCGCGCTCAGGAATACGAAGCCAAGATCAATTCCGGCGACCTGATCTCCATTGCGGAAGTCGTTCGCGACCTGCACCGCGGCGAAGACCAGCCAGAGCAGTCCTATTCAGAGCGCCAGCTGTATGAAAGCGCGCTCGACCGGATGGCCCGTGAGCTGGCTGCCGTTGAGAGCATCGACAAGGCAACCGCCATGGAGAAGCTGGCAAAAGGCCTGGCCGCCAAGAAAAAAGTGGTTTCGGCCGCTGCAGCAGCAGCGGCGGCTGCCGCATAGCAAATACTGCTTCAGACAACAGAAAAACCCCGCACCGAAAGGCGCGGGGTTTTTTTTGTGCTTGAATGTCAACCGACCCGGCGTGTCTGCCCGGCCCAATAGGGCTCGCGCAGGTCCTTGCGCAGGATCTTGCCTGACGGATTGCGGGGCAGGACCTCGACGAAATCGACCGTTTTCGGGCATTTGTACCCGGCGATGCGTTCCTTCGCCCAGGCGATGATGTCGTCAGCCGTGGGAGTCTCGCCGGGCTTCGGAACGACGATGGCCTTCACCGACTCGCCCCATTTCTCGTCCGGCACGCCGATCACTGCGACATCGGCCACGCACGGATGCCCGAACACGGCGTTCTCGACCTCGGCCGGGTAGACATTCTCGCCGCCGGACACGATCATGTCCTTCACCCGGTCATGGATATAGAGAAAGCCGTCCTCGTCGAAATAGCCGGCATCGCCCGTGTAGAAGAATCCGCCACGTATCGCCTCTTCTGTGGCCTCAGGCCGGTTCCAGTAGCCCTTCATCACGAAGCCCGCCTTGATCGCTATCTCGCCGACCTCGCCCGTCGGCACCACATTGCCCGCAGCATCGAGGCAGCGCACCACGGCGCCCGGCCATGGCACGCCACAGCTGCGCAGCTTGCCCCAGGCCGGGTCATGCGCCTGCGGCGGCAGATAGGTGCCCGCGCCAACGGTTTCGGTCAGGCCGTACAGCTGGTTGAACCCGGCATTCATGATCCGCTTGGCATCCAGCAGCAGGCTCTCGGCAATCGGCGAGGCGCCGTAGGAGACAAGCTTGAGTGAGGAGAAATCTGTCGCGCCTACATCCTTGTGCTGCACCAGCATCATGATCACGGCCGGCACCCAGAAGGCATGTGCAATTTTGTGTTCCGGGATCAGTTTCAGGATCGCGGTCGGGTCGATCTCGCGCAGCACGACGGTCTTTGCCCCCTGCGCAGCGGCGAGGACGCCGACATTCACCCCGGCGACATGGAACAACGGCATCGCGTTCATCACGGCTTCGCCGGCGGCATAGCTCGACCAGTCGAGCATGGCGGCCTGGCGGAAGAAGGCATGGTAATTGGCATTGGTCAGCTGCACGCCCTTGGGCTTGCCGGTCGTGCCTGACGTGTACAGCTGGATGACATCGTCATCGGGCAAGGACGTCAGACCCGGCGCCGACGCAGGCTTGGAATTGCGCCAACTCGGATGATAATCCCATTCCTCACGGTCGCCGTCGATCGTGATGACGCGCATCAGGTCCGGCAGGTCGCCCCGGATCTGGTCGATGATGGAATAGAATTCCTTGCCGACAAACAGGACCCTGGCCTTGGAGTCGGCCAGGATGAACTGGATCTCGGGCGCAGCGAGGCGGGTGTTGACGCCGGTCATCACGGCCCGTGCCTTGGCGCAGCCGAACAGCATTTCGTAATAGGCGTCGGTATTCTTGGCGAGATAGGCAACCCGGTCGCCGGGCTCGACGCCATGACCGATCAGGCCGTTGGCAACCTGGTTTGACCGCGTCTCCAGTTCGCCGAAACTGGTCGACTGGCCTTCAAACCAGAATGCCGTTTCGCCGGCGCGCCGTTTGGCCTGCACGCGCGGAATATCAGCGATAAAAGGCATGGCCTGAACGTCAATCATGGTGTCCTCCGGTATTTTTCGTTTCTACCATCAACTTAAGGCTTTCTGCGTCAGAGTCAGCCAGCGAATGCGTGCAGGCGAAAGAAGTGCGCTTCAGCCCTGCTCCAACTGCCCGCCAGCCCTGCCCGGGGCTTGCAGCAGGCCAGTGTTTCCGGCACCACTGGCGCATGACTGTACAAACCCCATCGTCCGATGCCGCCCTCACCGAAACCATGCTGGATATGGGTGCTCGCGCCCGTGCCGCATCCCGCGCCCTGGGCCGCCTCGGCCCGGATGATCGCACGCGTGGCCTGAAGGCTATTGCCGTCGCCATTCGGGCTGCCGCGCCGGCCATTCTGGCGGCCAACAAGCAGGACATGGACGCGGCCCGGAAAAAGGGCCTCAGCCACGCCATGCTCGACCGCCTCGCCCTCGACGCGGCGCGTGTCGACGGCATCGCGTCCGGCGTTGATGCCATTGCTGACCTGCCCGATCCGCTTGGCCGGGAACTGGCACGCTGGCAGCAGCCGAACGGATTGGACTTTGCCCGTGTGGCCGTACCGCTGGGCGTCATCGGAATCATCTATGAAAGCCGCCCGAATGTCACCGCAGATGCGGGCACGCTCTGCCTGCGCTCTGGCAATGCCGCCATCCTGCGCTGCGGCTCGGAAAGCACGCATTCCTCGCACGCCCTCGTCTATGCCATGCGCGCGGCGCTTGAGGCGGAAGGCCTGCCTGCGGATGCGATCCAGCTTGTCGGCACCACAGACCGTGCCGCTGTCGGCCAGATGTTATCCGGCCTTGATGGGCAGGTCGATGTCATCGTGCCGCGTGGTGGCCGCAGCCTGGTCGAACGCGTCCAGAAGGATGCCCGCGTGCCTGTGATCGGGCACCTCGAAGGCCTCTGTCACATGTATGTCGATGGGGCCGCTGATCCGCAGAAGGCCGTGGACCTCGTGGTCAATGCCAAGATGCGCCGCACCGGTGTCTGCGGCTCGCTGGAAACGCTGCTGATTGATGCCGCTGTGGCCGACACGTTGCTGCCAAGGATTGCGTCTGCGCTTGTCGACGCTGGCTGCGAGCTGCGCGGCGATGCGCGTGCCCGCGTGATCGTGCCTGGCATGAAGACCGCGACCGAGGACGACTGGGGTACGGAATACCTTGCGCCAATCCTGGCAATCGCCTTGGTTGATGGCATCGACGGCGCCCTTGCGCACATTGAACACTGGTCCTCGGGCCATACGGATTCAATCGTCACCGAGGATAAGGACGTGGCCGAACGCTTCCTCGCCCGGGTCGACAGCGCCATCGTGCTGCACAATGCATCAACCCAGTTTGCCGACGGCGGCGAGTTCGGATTCGGAGCCGAGATCGGCATCGCAACCGGCCGCATCCATGCGCGTGGACCTGTCGGCGCCGAACAACTCACGATCTACAAATATGTCGTGAGAGGCACGGGGCAGACGCGTCCTTGACCCACCTGACGCTTCCGGGACCGACACTTGGCCTGCGCATCGGCCTGTTTGGCGGAAGCTTCAATCCGGCGCATTCCGGTCACCTTCACGTTGCCGAAACGGCGATGAAGCGGCTCCAGCTCGACTGGGTCTGGTGGATCGTCGCGCGCGGTAATCCGCTCAAGGCCGCACACGGCGATTTTGCCGAGCGCCTCGCCTCGGCCCGCGCGGTTGCGCAAAATCCGCGCATGATCGTCACCGACATCGAAGCCCGCCTCGGCCTGACCCATACGTCCGACACGCTGGATGCGATTGTCGCGCGCGCACCGGAGGCACACTTCGTCTGGTTGATGGGCGCAGACAATATGATCGGCTTTCATCATTGGGAAAACTGGCAGGGGATTGCCGAAATGCTGCCCATCGCTGTCATCGCGCGGCCGGGGGTGGGTCCGGGCGCGCGCAATTCGCCTTTCGCGCGGCGGTTTGCAAAGAGCCGGATTCCCTCCGCCGCCGCCCGCACCCTTGCCACCACCCCGCCACCTGCCTGGACCTACCTCACCGCCCCCCTCGACCCCTCATCCTCCACCGCCCTGCGGGCCGCCCGTTCATGACCCTCACACCCACCGATATCGACCGTCACCAACGCCATATCATGCTAAAGGAAATCGGTGGTCCGGGCGTGCAGAAACTGCGCGCGGCCTCGGTCTCCATCGTCGGGGCAGGCGCACTGGGTGGCCCCTGCGCGCTCTATCTCGCGGCAGCCGGGATCGGCCAAATCGAAATATGGGACGATGATCTGGTCGACCGCTCGAACCTGCAGCGACAGATACAATTTGGCGAGGCCGATGTTGGCCGCCCAAAGGCCGAAATCCTGGCTGCCCGCCTCCACGAGGCGCACCCTGACTCCTATATCCGTTGGCACCAGCACCGCTGGAGCGAAAGCCACCTGCTAGCGGGTGAGATACTGGTCGACGCCTCGGACAATTACCCGACACGCTACGCCGTCAACGCCATCGCGCACGCGACCCACCGCCCGATGGTGCATGGCGCCGCCGCCGGCTGGACAGGGCAGGTCAGCGTCTTTGCCTCAGGCGTGCAGGCGGACGCGCCCTGCTATCGCTGCTGGGTTCCCGAGACGCCGCCAGATGCTCAGGCTTGCGATGAAGTCGGCGTCGTCGGCGCGCTGACCGGGATTGTCGGCTCGGCCATGGCGCTGGAGGTCGTGAAGCTCGTGACCGGCGCCGGAACGCCGCTGGTCGGCCGGCTTCTGCTCATAGACGGCCTTGCAGGCACCCCAAGAACGGTCGGATTGAAAAAAGATGCAACCTGTAGGGACTGCAACTGATCTGACGCCGATTGACACGCGCCGCCGGGTCGACCCTATTGCGGCCTGAAAATGAATCAGATCCGGGGAGGGACCTATTCAATGCTGCGACGCCTGATGGCTATTTTTGTGACGGTTGCGATTATTCTGGGGGCGGGGTGGTTCGTGATGCGCCGGTCGGATATCGGCTATGACCGGCTGGAATCCATGTATGCCAATACAGACAGCCGGTTCATGCCGATGGGCGGGGACATGCGGGTCCATTACCGTGATGTCGGCCCGCGCAATGCGCCCGTCCTGGTCCTGGTGCATGGCTTCTCGGCCTCGCTGCACACATGGGAGCCCTGGGTCCAGGGACTGCGCAAGGACTATCGCGTCGTCTCGCTCGACCTGCCGGGCCACGGCCTGTCGCGTTGCCTCGATGTCTCGGAGACGGGCATCCCCCAATTCGTCGACACGATTGATCGTGTGACGCGGGAACTCGGCATTGAACATTTCACGCTCGCCGGCAGCTCGATGGGCGGCCACACCGCCTGGAACTATGCGCTGGCCCACCCGGACAGGCTCGACGGCCTGGTCCTGGTCGATGCGTCCGGCTGGCCCAAATCCGGGGACGAGGCTCAATCAACACCGCTAGTCTTCAAACTGCTGGCCAATCCGCTGGCGCGTAGCGTCATGAAGGATCTCGACATGACGGGCATGATCCGGGGCGGGCTCGAGGACAGTTTCGTCAACCAGTCGCTGGTGACGGAAGAGATGGTCCAGCGCTATGCCGCGCTCGGACGGGCCCCCTGCCATCGCGACGCGATTCTCAACCTGATGACAGACCGGAACGGGAGAGCCGAAGCGAATGCCGGGACGCTCGCAGCGATTGCGGTGCCGACTCTGATCCTGCAAGGCGAGCAAGACAATCTCGTCCCCGCCTCGCATGGCGAGAAGTTCAATGCCGCGATCTCGGGCTCGGTGTTGAAGCTGTATCCGAATGTCGGCCACGTGCCGCAGGAAGAAGTTCCCGCCCAGTCGCTTGCCGACCTCAGGGACTTCCTGTCGACGCAGGTCTATGTCGCGTCGGAAGACGTGGCGCCGACCGAGGAAGCGGTCGACTAGCGAACGCGCCGGCGATCAGGAAACGCGTTCAACCATCATGTGCTTGATCTTCGCGATGGCCTTGGCCGGGTTCAGGCCTTTCGGGCAGACCTGCGCGCAGTTCATGATCGTGTGGCAGCGATACAACTTGAACGGGTCTTCCAGGTCGTCAAGCCGCTCGCCGGTGGCTTCGTCGCGGCTGTCGATCAGCCAGCGATAGGCCTGCAGCAGGGCGGCAGGGCCGAGATACTTGTCGCCATTCCACCAATAGGACGGGCACGAGGTCGAGCAGCAAGCGCACAGGATGCACTCGTAAAGCCCGTCGAGTTCGTTGCGGTCCTCTTCCGACTGCTTCCATTCCTTCTCGGGACTGGGCGTGACGGTCTTCAGGAAGGGCTGCACATAGGCGTGCTGGGCATAGAAGTTCGTCAGGTCCGGGATCAGGTCCTTGACCACGGGCAGGTGGGGCAGGGGCGAGATCGAGATGACGCCGCCGGGCAGTTCGTCAAAGCCCTTGGTGCAGGCGATCGTGTTGCTGCCGGCAATGTTCATGGCGCATGATCCGCACACGCCTTCACGGCATGAGCGGCGAAACGCGAGCGTCGGATCCACATTGTTCTTGATGTAGAGCAGGACGTCCAGGATCATCGTCCCGGCCCTGTCCATGTCGACCCAATACAGGTCCCAGCGCGGATTGCCGCCTTCTTCCGGGCTGTAGCGATAGATGCGGAACTGGCGCAGGTTCGTGGCGCCCTGGGGCTTCGGCCAGGTCTTGCCCTTGCCGACTCTGGAGTTCTTCGGAAGCGTTAGCTGGACCATGTGTAAACTCCTAGTAAACCCGTGCTTTTGGTTCGATATAGGCAATCTCGTTCGACATCGTGTAATCGTGCACACCGCGATAATCGATTGTTACCTTGCCGGCGTCGGAGAGCCAGGCGAGCGTGTGCTTCATCCATTTCGCGTCATTGCGCTCGGAGAAGTCCTCGCGCGCATGCGCGCCGCGGCTTTCTTCGCGATTGGCCGCTGAATTCACCGTGACGGCGGCCTGCGCGATCAGATTGTCGAATTCGAGCGCTTCGAGAAGGTCTGTATTCCAGACCAGGCCGCGATCCTTCACGTCTAGGCCCGGCAGCTTCTTGTAGACCTCGTCGATAGCCTCGACGCCTTCACGCAGCACGTCGCCGGTGCGGAACACCGCGCAATTGCCCTGCATCGCTTTCTGCATTTCAAGGCGCAGCTTGGCGACGGGCTGGTCGCCGGTTGCGTTGCGCATCCTGTCGAAGCGGGCGAGGTGGCTGTCAGTTGCGCCCTTGGGAAGCGACGGCTGCGTTGCGCCGGCGTCCGTGGTGGCGCCGCAGCGCAGGCCTGCCGCGCGGCCAAACACGACAAGGTCGATCAGCGAGTTGGAGCCGAGGCGGTTGGCGCCGTGAACCGACACGCAGGCCGCTTCGCCGACGGCCATCAGGCCGGATACAACCGAGTCGGCATCGCCATTCTTCTTAGTCAGGACTTCGCCATGATAATTGGTCGGGATACCGCCCATATTATAATGGACGGTCGGCAGGACCGGGATCGGTTCCTTGGTGACATCGACGCCGGCGAAGATGCGGGCCGTCTCGGAAATACCGGGCAGGCGTTCGGCGAGAACCGCCGCGCCAAGGTGTTCGAGGTGAAGGTAGATGTGGTCTTTTTCCGGACCCACACCACGGCCCTCGCGGATTTCTACCGTCATGGCGCGGGAGACAACGTCACGAGACGCGAGGTCTTTCGCGCTTGGCGCATAACGCTCCATGAAGCGTTCGCCTTCGGAATTGCTCAGGTAACCGCCTTCGCCGCGCGAGCCTTCGGTGATCAGGCAGCCCGAGCCGTAGATGCCGGTCGGGTGGAACTGGACGAATTCCATGTCCTGTAGCGGCAGGCCGGCGCGCAGCACCATGGCATTGCCGTCACCGGTACAGGTGTGGGCCGAGGTGCACGAGAAGAAGGCGCGGCCATAGCCGCCCGTCGCAAGGATCGTCTTCTGCGCGCGGAAACGGTGCAGCGTGCCGTCGTCAAGCTTCCAGGCGGTCACCCCGCGGCAGACGCCGTTATCGTCCATGATCAGGTCGAGCGCGATATATTCGATGAAGAATTCGGTCTCTTCGCGAACGCACTGGCCGTAGAGCGTGTGAAGCATGGCGTGACCGGTCCGGTCCGCTGCGGCGCACGTGCGCTGCACCGGGCCCTCGCCGAAGTCCCGCGTCATGCCGCCAAAGGCGCGCTGGTAGATCTTGCCTTCGTCTGTCCGGCTAAAGGGCATGCCCCAGTGCTCGAGTTCGTACACGGCAGCGGGCGCTTCGCGGCAGAGATATTCGATGGCGTCCTGGTCTCCGAGCCAGTCGGATCCCTTGACGGTGTCATACATGTGCCAGCGCCAGTTATCTTCGCCCATGTTGCCGAGCGATGCGGCGATGCCGCCCTGCGCTGCAACCGTGTGAGAGCGGGTCGGGAAAACCTTGGTGATACAGGCGGTCTTCAGGCCAGCCTGCGCGGCACCCAGCGCGGCCCGAAGGCCTGAGCCGCCCGCGCCGACAACGACGACGTCATAGGTATGGTCAATGAATTTATATTCGGTCATCTTGGTTTCTCCCGCGGCCGTCATAAGGCGCCAGCGCCAATCCAGAGTTTCAGCACAGACAGGGCCACTGTCACGAACAGGGCGATCACCGCGAAACTGTTCAGGATCAGCAGCGCCGAACGCGTGCTCGTCTTACTGATATAGTCCTCGATGACGATCTGCATACCAATCCGCATGTGATAGAACGCCGCGCCGGCCGTCAGGATCAGCAGGATGGCGTTCCACGGCTTGCCGGCCCACTCGGCGGCCCCGGCATAGCCGATCGATGACGCGTCGATCACCGAGTACAGGAACCACGGAACCAGGAAAACGAGTGCGATCGCGGTGACGCGCTGGCGGATATGGTCGGTGGTTCCGGACTTGGCTGAACCAAGGCCGCGCGTGATCTTTGCGGGGGTGATGAATTCGTTGTTTGCCATTTTGAAGACTCCTTAAAGCCAGAGAACAGCGGCCCAGATGGCCACCGATCCCAGAACGGCAAAGACATAGAGAAAGACGGAGACGGTGCTGGCCGTCTTTGGCTCGAACCCGGCATGCGGGCCGTCCCAGAGGAGGAAGCGTATCCCGCCCGCGGCGTGGAAAAGCACCGCCACGGTCCAGACAAACAGGATGATTTGGGCCGGGAGACAGGAAATCACCGCCTCGGCCTGCGCGTAGGTCTCAGGTCCGGTCGCAAGTGCAATCAGCCAGGCCGCGATCAGGAATGTTCCGAAATAGAGGCCCATGCCGGTAATACGGTGCGTGATCGACGCGAACATGGTTGCGTGGGGTCGCCAAATTTGCAGGTGGGGCGACAGGGGGCGGGAATCGGCCCGGTTGGTGCCTGACATGAAAGCTTACCTCACCTGTAATGAAATGCTTGGCTTCGCGTTCTAGGCGCCTCTATGGTCCTGTCAACGTGGAGGGCCGTAGGAGCGACAAAATGAAACCGCTGATTTTTGGTCTAGGCCTGCTGGTGATGTCGCTTGGGGCTCATGCAGAGACTGCGCCGGACCCGATGGATGCGCTCGTCGCCGAATATGAAACCTATGTTCGCGCGGTCAATCCTGACCAGGCGGCACACGACGATGGCACCGCAGCGCGCCAGTGGCGCGACGTCAGCCCGGATGCGGTAGCGGCCCAGGCTACCACGGCGCAGGACATTTTGCAGCGAATCGAGTCGGCCGAGACCTCGCGCGCGGTCGACAAGGCGATACTCCAACGGCTCCTGCGATCAGACCTCGATGATGCGCAATATGACGCGGCACGCATCCCGTTCACCGGCGACTGGGGCTTTCAGGCCGAGCCGATCTTTGCGGCAATGCAGACCAAGCTCGACTCGCAGGAAGATGCCGAAGCCTGGATCGCCCGGCTTAATGACGTTCCCCGCTATTTCGCCGAGAATATCGAAAATATGCGCCGGGGCATCGCAACCGGCTGGACGGCAAATGCCGATCCGCTCGGTACGATGACCGACCAGATTCGCGAGCAGATCGTGACGGATCCGGCAGACAGCAGCCTGTTCACGCCATTCGCCAGCCTGCCGGCGGACCTGGACCCCGAGACGGCTGAGCGTCTTCGCGCGGACGGACTTGGGGCGGTTTTCCATGCCGTAAAGGCCTACCAGGACACGTTGCGCTTCATCGTCACGGAATATGCGCCGCGTGCGCGGCCGGGCGCGGGCATTGCTGCGCTGCCGGGCGGCAGGGAAATCTATACGGCGCTGGTCGAGCACCACACCGCCGGTGCGGGCTATACGCCGGTCGAGATCCATGAACTTGGCCATCGCGAAGTCTCGCGTATCCGGGCCGAAATGGAAGACATCATTGCGGAGATCGGCTTCGACGGCAGCTTTGCCGACTTCCTCGCCTTCCTGCGCTCCGACCCGCAATTCTATGCCAGGTCTGACAAGGACCTGATGACAAAAGCCAAGGCAGTTGCCGCGCGGATGGATGCGATGCTGACGGACTATTTCGGCCGCCTGCCCAAACTTGCCTATGATGTTGAGCCTGTGCCGGATGCCATCGCGCCGGGTTACACGTCGGCCCGCTATGTCGAGGGCGATCCGGCCGAAGGGCGCCACGGCATCTATTGGGTCAACACATACGCCCTTGAACAACGACCGCTGTACGAGCTTCCGGCCCTGACGGCCCATGAGGCCGTCCCCGGCCACCACCTTCAGATCGCACTCGCACAGGAAATGAGCGACCAGCCGAAATTCCGCCAGGACTATTACGCCACCGCCTTCGGTGAGGGCTGGGGCCTGTATTCCGAGCACCTTGCCGGTGAGGCAGGCATGTATGAGACGCCCTATGAGCGCTTTGGCGGCCTGTCGATGGAGATGTGGCGGGCCTGCCGCCTTGTCGCGGATACGGGCCTGCACTGGTATGGCTGGACGCGGGAAGAGGCCGAGGCCTGTTTCAAGGACAATAGCGCGCTCGCCCCGCTCAATATCGAGATCGAAGTGACGCGCTATATCGGCTGGCCGGGCCAGGCGGTCGCCTACAAGATGGGCGAGCTGAAAATCCGCCAATTGCGGGCCGAGGCTAAAGAGGCACTGGGCGAGCAATTCGACATCAGGGCGTTCCATGACGCCGTGCTGGAGGAAGGCGCCGTGCCGCTTGATGTGCTCGATGCGCATATCAAGGCCTGGGTTGCCGGGCAGCTGCCAGAGGCGCCGCCCGCTCCATGAAACTGACGATCGTTGAGACCGGCCTCGTTCCGGAGCCTATCCGGACAGCGTTCGTGGATTATCCGGGCATGTTTCGTGCACTTATTCGTGCATCCGATCCGGCCATGGATTTTGAAACCGTATCCATGATCAAGGGCGAGACGTTGCCGGATCCGGCCTCGCTGGAGGCCATCCTGATCACCGGTTCGCCAGCTGGCGTCTATGATAACGATCCGTGGATCGGCCCCCTGATGGACTTCGCCCGCGCAGCCGCTGCTGCAGCTGTGCCGCAGGTCGGTATCTGTTTCGGGCACCAGCTCCTCGCCGAAGCGCTGGGTGGCAAGGTGATCAAATCCCCCAAGGGCTGGGGTGTCGGGCGTCACACCTATGACGTGCGGGCCTGTCCCGGCCTTGTCGCAAAAAATTGTCCAAAAACAATCTCTGTCGCGGTCAGCCATCAGGACCAGGTTGTCACCCTGCCGACGGGCGCCGAGGTGATCGCGCGGTCGGACTTTACGCCCTATGCGGGGCTCCATTATGCGAATGGTCCCGCTATCAGTTTCCAGTGCCATCCGGAGTTCGACGATCCCTATTCTGCAGCGCTCTATACAGCACGCGAGGACCGTCTCGGCCCTGCCGCAGCGCAGGCCGTCGCGTCCCTCGCCGCCCCGGGCGACAATGCCCTTGTGGGCGAATGGATTGCCGACTTCCTGAAAAGCCATGCCCGCTGAGCGATTTGGTGATTAACATGTCGCCTCTGGTGCGAAACCTGCATCCTGTTGCCAGAAACGCCAGACTTGTGTTGAACACCTGCTGAAACCCGGAGACAGCCTGCCATGATGCCGAAGCCGCTCGCCCATATTGACGACAATACGCTGGAATTCGAGATCCTGCCCCTGGTGAAGCCAACAGGCTTTCGCGAATACGATGCGCGCTGGTGGTTTAATGGCATTGGCCACGCAAAGGCTCCGGAACTGAACTATACTGGCGTCCAGGCCCTCGGCCTCGGCATGGCGACCCTGTTCCATGAGATGGGCGTGACGCTGAAAGTCGTGACCGGACACGATTTCCGCTCAATCAGCCAGCCGATCAAGAATGCGCTGATCCTGGGCATGGTGCAGGGGGGCTGCGAAGTGCTGGACGTTGGCCTCGCGCTCTCGCCAATGGTCTACTGGAGCCAGTTCGAGCTGGATGCCGCCTGCTGCGCCATGGTCACCGCGAGCCATAACGAGAATGGCTGGACCGGCGTGAAGATGGGCGCAGACCGTCCGCTGACTTTCGGGCCGGTCGAGATGGGCCGCCTCAAGGAAATCGTCATGGGCGGCCATTTCACCCCGCGTGCCGGCGGGGCGCACTATCGCGTTGACGGTATGCGCGAGAAATATATCGCCTCGGTGGCTGACGGCGTGAAACTGTCGCGTCCGATAAAGGTGATCGCGGCCTGCGGCAACGGTACGGCGGGCGCCTTTGCGCCGGACGCCCTGCGGGCGATGGGCGCTGAAGTGATCGAGATGGACTGCAATCTCGACAACACGTTCCCGAAATACAACCCGAACCCCGAAGACGCCGAAATGCTGCACGAAATGTCGAAAGCCGTGAAGGAACTCGGCGCCGATGTCGTGCTCGGCTTTGATGGCGACGGCGACCGCTGCGGCGTCGTCGACAATACGGGCGAGGAAATCTATGCCGACAAGATTGGCCTGATGCTGGCCCGCGACCTGTCGAAAAACTACAAGAACGCGACCTTCGTCGTCGATGTGAAGTCCACGGGCCTCTACAAGACCGATCCGATCCTCAAGGAAAACGGTGCGACGGTCGATTATTACAAGACCGGCCACTCCTACATCAAGCGCCGCACCAATGAACTCGGCGCGCTGGCCGGCTTCGAGAAGTCCGGCCACTTCTTCTTCCGTCCGCCCATCGGGCTTGGCTATGACTGCGCCCTGACGGCCGCAAAGGCGATCCTCGAAATGCTCGATCGCAACCCCGGAAAGACCATGGCCGACCTCCGAGACGAACTCGGCGTCGCCTTTACATCGCTGACCATGTCGCCGCATTGCGGAGATGAAGTGAAGTATGACGTGGTCGACAAGATGGTCGCCGAATACAAGGCCCTCAACGGCACTGAAATTCTCGGTCGCAAAGTGATCGACGTGAACACTGTCAACGGCGCGCGTGTGACGCTGGACGATGGCAGCTGGGTGCTTGTGCGCGCTTCGTCGAACAAGCCCGAACTGGTCGTGGTTGTCGAATCCATGGCGAGCAATGACGACATGCGCGATCTCTTCCACAAGGAAGTCAAACCCCGCCTCGGCAAGCATACCGAAGTCGGAGCCTACAACCAGGAGATCTGAGACGCATGTCGCTCAATCCGAACTATGCAGCCGTATCCGGTCGCCAGCAGGTCACCGACCGATGGGCCCTGACCCTGCCGGGTCGGTTCAATCGACGCGAAGAGGATGCCGGTCTCTGTTTCTGGCGTCCGGGCCTGACGATGTGGCTGACGGCGTATGGCGCCGAAGACGGCATGTCGGTCGACGACCGGATGCAGCGCGATCGCGCGAACGCATCGGCAGCGGCGACGGACATTTCCGAAAGCGTCGAAGGCGGCGTCAGCCGTCTTGCCTATCGTCTCTCGGAGACCCGCGCCGACAGCGTGATTGTGAACGGGCTCTACAGTTTCGCCCATGGCAGCGACGGCCAAGCGATGTTGGCCGCCTATTTCGACGATGATTCCGAACTGGAAACGGCACGTCTTGTGTCTGCTTCCCTATCCTATATCGCTTGACGGCGCCGCAGATCTGGCACGCTGACTTGACCTGGTGGCACAAAAATCGCACCCGTCGCCCGATTGGCGTCAGGGGCTTTCGAAAAGGACTATTCCATGCGCGTTGCGATGATCGGCACTGGCTATGTTGGACTGGTATCGGGAGCCTGCTTTGCAGACTTCGGTCATGTCGTGACCTGCGTTGACAAGGACGCCTCGAAAATCGAGCGCCTGAAAAATGGCATCATGCCGATTTTCGAACCGGGCCTCGACGCGCTGGTCGCGAGCAATGTCGAGGAAGAGCGCCTGTTCTTCACCACCGATGCCGCTGACGCGATCAAGGACGCCGACGCCGTTTTCATCGCGGTTGGCACGCCCTCGCGGCGCGGTGACGGCCACGCAGACCTGTCCTATGTCTACGCCGCCGCCAAGGAGATTGCCGGATTGATGGATGGCTTTACGGTCATCGTGACCAAGTCGACGGTTCCGGTCGGTACAGGCGATGAAGTCGAACAGATCATGCGCGATGCCAGCCCTGATGGCGACTTTGCGGTCGTGTCCAACCCGGAATTCCTGCGCGAGGGCGCTGCGATCAAGGATTTCAAGATTCCGGACCGTATTGTCGTCGGTACGGAAGACGAGCGCGCCCGCCAGCTGATGCGCGAACTCTACCGCCCGCTATTCCTCAACGAAACGCCCATCCTGTTTACAGACCGGCGCACGTCGGAGCTGATCAAGTATGCGGCGAACGCCTTCCTCGCAGTCAAGATCACCTTCATCAACGAGATGGCAGACCTGTGTGAGAAGGTGGGGGCGAATGTGCAGGAAGTCTCTCGTGGAATAGGGCTGGATAACCGGATCGGTCGCAAGTTCCTGAATGCCGGACCGGGCTATGGCGGCAGCTGTTTCCCGAAAGATACGCTGGCCCTGACCAAGACGGCAAACGATGCTGGCGCGCCAGTGCGGATCATCGATACGGTCGTTGAAGTCAACGCCGCGCGCAAAAAGGCCATGGCCGACAAGATCATCCGCGCCATGGGCGGCGATGTGACAGGCAAGACGATCGGTGTGCTGGGCCTCGCATTCAAACAGAATACCGACGACATGCGCGATGCGCCGAGCCTCGACATCCTGCCGGCCCTGATTGCGGCCGGCGCCAAGATTCGCGCCTACGATCCCGAAGCCATGACAGAGGCGGCGCACCTGCTCGACGGCGTCCAATTCGCCACGGGCCCATATGAGGCGATCAAGGGTGCCGACGCGATGGTGATCATTACAGAATGGGACCAGTTCCGCGCGCTTGATTTCGACCGGGTAAAGGCTGCGCTCAATAGCAATATCGTGATAGACTTGCGCAATATCTATTCGCCCGAAGACATGGCGGCCCACGGGTTTGCCTATACGTCCATTGGGCGGCCATAGTTTTTCCAAACCCCTTCAAGACCGGATCCCAGACATGAAATTCTTCGTCGACACCGCAGACACCAAGGATATTGCCGAACTCGCCGCAACCGGCCTGATCGATGGTGTCACGACCAATCCCTCCCTGATCGCAAAATCCGGTCGCCCTTTTGCGGAAGTGATCAAGGAGATTTGTGGCCTGACAGATGGTCCGGTCAGCGCCGAAGTCGTCGCGACAGATGTCGAAGGCATGTTGCGCGAAGGGCGCAAGCTCGCCAAGATCGCCGAGAACGTGGCCGTGAAGCTGCCGCTGACCTGGGACGGGCTCAAGGCCTGTCGCACCTTGTCGGACGAAGGGACAGCGGTGAATGTGACGCTCTGCTTCTCGGCAAACCAGGCATTGCTCGCCGCCAAAGCGGGCGCGGCATTCATCTCGCCATTCATCGGACGCCTCGACGATATCAATGTCGATGGCATGGAACTGATCAGCGATATTCGCCAGATTTATGACAACTATCTTTTCGATACCGAGATCCTGGCTGCGTCGATCCGCACGCCGAACCACGTCAAACTGTCGGCCCTGGCCGGCGCTGACGTTGCAACCATGCCGCCAAGCGTGATCAAGAGCCTGGTCAACCATCCGCTGACGGACAAGGGTCTTGAAACCTTCCTTGCCGACGCGAAGAAGGCGGACATCAAGGTCTGACGCGTCCCATGAAAAAGGCCGAAGGCCCCGAGGGCCGGGTCCTCATCATCGCCGGGTCGGACTCAGGCGGCGGTGCCGGCATTCAGGCGGACATCAAGACGGTAACGATGCTGGGTGGTTACGCCATGACAGCCATTACCGCGATCACCGTACAGGATACCAAAGGTGTGCACAGCGTTTGGCCGGTGCCTGTGGACGCTGTCATCGGGCAGATTCAGGTGACGCTGGCCGATATTGGCGCCGATGTGATCAAGACAGGCATGTTGGGCTCGGCGGCGCTGGTCGAGGCGATTGCCGAGTGCCTGGCAGAGGCGGCGTCAATGGCGCCGCGCGTGATCGATCCGGTCATGGTTGCGACATCTGGCGATCGGCTGGTTGATGCCAAGGCGGTTGAGGCGATCCGGTCCGAACTGGTGCCGCGCGCGCGTCTCGTCACGCCGAATGCGCCCGAGGCGGAAGTGCTGACAGGGAAGGTCGTCGAGACGGTGGACGGTCAGCGCCGGGCCGCTGAGCGCCTGTTGGAACTCGGCGCGCACGGCGCGCTGGTAAAGGGCGGGCACATTGGGGGCAACAAGATCACGGACGTGCTGCAGACAACAACGGGGGAGTGGATATTCGAAAGTCCCCGCATCGTGACGATGTCGACACACGGCACGGGCTGCACCCTCGCGTCGGCGATTGCCGCCCACCTGGCGCAAGGTGCAAGCGTCCCTGACGCAGTGGAGCGTGGCCGCGATTATTTGATCGGCGCAATTCGTTCAGCCAAGGGGTTCGGCAAGGGCCATGGCCCCGTCAATCATGGCTGGTCGTTGGACAGCGAATGAAGTGCACCATTGAAGAAAGAGCGTGCCAGGGGTGTGACCAAGGCATTTGACCGTGAGAGTCGGGAAGGCGGGCCAACCTCTGTCATCCAATGATGCGCTCCAAGAATAGCGCGTCAGGCGATGAACGGAGGCCGAACGTGCCGAGAAGCGATAGAAAAGCTGAATGCCCCGTTATTAATTCTGGTTTTTCCCGGACGCGGGACTGTGCGAGAGAGAGTGATCGCCAACGGAGATCACCCGATGCCTGCGCTGCCATTCTACCAGGTCGACGCCTTTGCTTCCCGCGCCTTCGAGGGAAACCAGGCCTGCATCATGCCGCTCGAGTCATTTCTCACTGACGATGTCATGTTGGCGATTGCCGCGGAAAACAATGTGGCCGAGACGGCCTATATCGTTCGCACGAGCGAAACGAGTTGGAACCTGCGCTGGTTCACTCCGGCCGTTGAAGTGCCGCTGTGCGGCCATGCGACACTCGCTGCCGCCCATATTCTGTTCACGCACGAAGGCTTTACCGGAGACGCTATTGCCTTCGATACTGTCAAATCCGGTCGCTTGACGGTGCGCAAGCTGGAGGATGGGCGCCTGGAGATGGATTTCCCCTCGGCCCCTGTGAACGAAATCGTGGTGACCGATGACGTGGCCGTCGCGCTTGGCGCAAGGCCTGTCCAGGCCTGGGGCGGCATGTTCTATGCGGCCATGTTCGAGACGCCCGAGGCGGTCCGCGCGCTGGTGCCTGATCTCAAGGCGCTGAAGTCCCTCGGCGCGCCGGGTGGCGATTGGGATCGTGGCAATTTCGGCTGTTTTGCGCCGGGTGGCGATGGCGTCGACGTCACGAGCCGCTTTTTCGCGCCGGGTAGCGGCATCGACGAGGATCCGGCCACGGGTAGCTGGCACACGATGCTGGCGCGTGTCATGTCCGAACGATTCGGCAAGGATGGGCTTGGCTGCTTCCAGGCCTATCCGGGGCGGGGCGCGCGTATCGATACCGTATTAGGAGGCGGCCGCGTGAAGCTCATCGGGCGCGCGGTCACCACGATCGAGGGCCGGTTCTTCCTTTAGCCTCAGTCGGCAATGCCACCCGGGCGCGCCAGTGCCCGCCCACCCGGCAGACGCAAGAGTTGCACCTCTGCCTTGTTGAGCATCTCGCGAAGCCAGGCGCCAATGACGGGCTCTGCAATCCAGGCGATTAGCCACGCAAGCGCGATGACTGCCGCAGGCGCAAATACCAAGGCCACATAAGGCCTCATGCCAGCCTGGATGAGGATATGCATCAAGCCCGCGCCAACCACATTGTGGACAAGATACAGCGGGTAGGTTGCCTGCCCGAGTTTGCGGGTCAGGGCGCACGTCCGCAACGAGCTTGGGCGGAACGCGCCCGGCCAACGGGTGAACGTGAACATGAAGGCGAGAATGACCAACCAGACAATCATCGGCTCTTCAATCGAGAATCCTGAAGCGGCGGGTGCCTCGACCAACTGGAGCGACTCGGCTCGCAGGCCGATGCCGATCAACGCCACCCCGATCGCCGTCCCGAGGCCGATATAGTCCGGGATCAGATTACGCCGGCCACTGGATTTCCACATCCAGATTCCGATCGTGAAAAGGGGGCCGTGTTGCAGTAAAAGGACATCGGAATGGAGCCATACCCATCCGGAATCCGGCAGCACCCCAAAGCTGATTGCACCAAGATAAGCGCCGCTGAGCAGCGTCAAAACCCAAGCGTACAGAGTGAGGTGCTTGAATTGCTGGAAAACCAGCAAAAGGAAGATTGTGGCGTAGAAGCAGACTTCGACGGCCAGCGACCAGTACACACCGTCGATCCAGTTTGGCAGGGGCCAGAGTGCCATGGCGTCGAAATAGGGGCCCATGAGTTCCGACGGCGGACGGTGCGCGATGGCGAGCCACGCAATCAGCGTGATCGTCGCGCAAATCCATGCGGCAGGGTACAAGCGTAGCGCCCGGCTTTTAAGGAAGGAGATCGGCGACGCCCCATTGGCTGAATTCGCAATCACGAAACCGGATATCACGAAGAAGACGTTTACGCCGATCCAGCCGAACCAGGTGACCGATGCCAGTTTCGGTAGGGCATCGACGTGCGCAAAGATACGTGACGTTGAAGAGGTTTCCGAGGCCCAGGAATAGAAGCCGAGATGGAACAGGGCGACGGAAAGCGCTGCCACAAAGCGAATGGCATCTAGCGGGTAGTGGTGGGTGCGATCCTTCCCCTCAGGTCTCCGGCACCTTCGGAACACGCGTCGAAGGCTGCGTCCGAATGTTAGGACCCGGAATTAACCAAATACAAGAATGTTCGCGTGTCGGGAGTCTTCTCCCGGTCTCCTCGGTGCGGTTTGCGGAGATCGCCAAAGCCGGATAATACTCGAACTTGCCGACGTCGGCATCTCTATTGGATTGTTTTACATGAAAATTCGTCAGGGAATGCGTGCGTGGCAACAGGCCGGAATATTGATTGTGTGCGCCTTGGCGATCGCGGCCTGTTCCGACGCAGCGCCGACCGACCCGGCGGTGATCGCGTGCGATAATACCAAGCTCGGCGTTGAGCGGACGATCACCGTGACGGCGGATACCGGATCGATTGAAACCCTTTTGAATGACCGGGAAGTTGTCCTCACATTTGACGACGGTCCTGACCCGAGACGCACACTGCCCGTGCTCGACCAGCTCGACCTCCAATGCACCAAGGCGACATTCTTTTTGCTGGGAGGTCAGGCGGACCGGTATCCGGACATGGTTCGCGAGATCGCCAAGCGGGGTCATTCACTGGGCGGACATTCCTGGTCGCATGCCAACCTGACAACACTGACGGCTGACGCGGCGCATGACGAGGTATCCATGGGCATGGATGCGGTTAACGCTGCTCTCGCCGAAACAGGTGCGAAGGCGATCATGTTCCGATTTCCCTTCGTTGCGACGAATGCTGAACTGTCCGCCGATGTGCGCGAAATGGGATTGCTTGAAGTTGGCGTCACAGCAGACGGAGCCGATTGGACCAAAAACCGCCCGGAGGCCTCCGTGGACATGATCCTCCAAAAGCTGGACTTGGCCGGCAGGAAAGGGGTCATTCTTCTCCACGACCCGTTCGATAAATCGGATGAGCGGGTCAACCTGTTGCTGTCCCGGCTGAAACGGGATGGATACAGGATTGTGGCGCTCGGCTCGGCAGAAACCGGCCAGTAACCATTCCCACCCCATGGCATGATATGTGCAACCGGAACCGGGAATCCGGCGCCATGCCCGGTCGCGACTTTTCGCCCTGCAGCCATAGGGGAGGGCTTCTTTTTGTCGGAACGCGGAAATCTCGCGCAGGTGCGCGTTGCGTTAGTGCCGACATTGCTGATGTCGGTCACGTTTGCGTTGGTCGCCAGCGGATTCTGACTGTTTCTGCGCCATCAGGCGCCCGTGCCCGACATGAATGTGCTGAGCCCCAAACTGGCAGCCTACCACGTACATGCCGACGCATACGATACGGTGTTCATCGGCACCTCCCGCACGTTCTACCATATCGTGCCTGATGAAGTGGAAGCTGCAGTGGAATCCGCGGGTTGCCCGCGCCCCAGCGTTTTCAATTTCGGCGTCTTCGGCCTGACCGGCGCTGAGCAGGACTGGCTTGTCGATCAGGTGCTCGACGCAGGCGAAGGCACGCTTCGCACGGTCGTCATTGAGGACCCGCTTCCAGGGGCCCGGGCCCTCGACAATGCCACGAACGAACGCGCGCGGTTTTTCCATGGACCGGCCGAATACGGGCCGACGGTAAAAAGCATTACCTCCTTTCCAGAGTCCGCCCCGAAGAAGATATTCAGGCTCGGCATTTTCGGCGCCGGCGCCGCTTATGATCTTTCGGGTGTCGGGCGCGCTGCGGCGCTGTTCTTCCCGGCCCCGGAAAAGCCGGACCTGTTCAAGCTCGACATGGGGTTCGACGGGTTCGAGATCCTTGGGTCCCATCCGACGCCGGACATTGATGCGCGCAGGCAGGACTTCCTTGATCATCCTGCCAAGTTCGATGCCGCAATGGCGCGCTATGGCGCGGCGAGCGACGAGAAAGTTGCCGCTCGCGCGGTCTATCTAGAAGACCGCTTGCGGCGCATCCGGTCGCTCGGGATCAATTCAGCGTTGTTCATTTCTCCGGACCCTGAAGAACTGGACCGCACGCCGCGTGTCGGCGTGGAGCTTGCGCGCATCGCCCCAGACCTGCCGGTGTTGAATTTCAATCGGCCTGACGCCTATCCGGACCTTTTTGAACGCGGCCTGTGGTTTGATCACAGCCATTATGGCGAATTCGGCGCCCGGGCGCTCAGCCGAGTCTTGGGCGCTGAATTGTGCAGCGAACTGAAACGGTCCGATGCGGGAGCGCAGCATGCTATTCGTTGAGCCGCGCTTTTTCCTGTTCTTCGGTATCGTATTCGCGCTGTCCTGGGCGCTGCGCAGCAATCTCTGGCGCAAGCGGGTTCTGACGCTTGCGTCCTATGTCTTCTATGGCGCGTGGGATTGGCGCTTTCTCGGCCTGATCCTTTTAATTACGGTGATCAGCTATCTCGTCGGCGTGGCAGCAAACCGCTATCCACCGGGGGACAGGATCCGAAAACTTGCGCTGGCTGCTGGGATCACGGCGTCGCTCAGCGTGCTTGGTGTGTTCAAGTATTTCAACTTCTTTGCCGACAGCTTTGTCGATTTTGCCGGCCTCATGGGTTTCAGCGCCGGGTCCGTGACGCTGAACCTGGTCCTGCCGGTCGGCATCAGTTTCTATACGTTCCAGGCCATTTCCTACATGGTCGACACGCACCGCGGCGATATCGGCGCGCGGCGCTCGTTTCTGGATGTCGCCTTCTACATCGCCTTCTTTCCGCAACTCGTCGCAGGCCCGATCGTGCGGGCCTCCGAATTTATTCCGCAAATGGATACGGCGCGCAAATGGGCGGATGTCAGCGTCAGGGCGTGCCTCACACTGTTCCTGATTGGTTTCATCAAGAAGGCCTGCATCTCAGATAATATCGCGCAATATGTCGACGTCATCTTCGCCGACCCGTCATCGTTTGCCGCCTCGCAGGTTGTCGCTGGCGTACTGCTCTACGGCATCCAGATCTATTGCGATTTCTCGGGCTACTCAGACATGGCGATCGCGTGCGCTGGCCTGCTTGGGTACAAGTTTCCGGCGAACTTCGACTCGCCCTACCTGTCGCCGGACATACAGGACTTCTGGCGCCGCTGGCATATCAGCTTGTCATCCTGGTTGCGCGACTACCTCTACATTCCGCTGGGCGGCAATCGGCGCGGCAATGCGCGGAGGGACGTCAACCTGATGACGACAATGGTGCTGGGCGGTTTGTGGCACGGCGCCTCGTTCAATTTCGTGATCTGGGGGTTTCTGCACGGCATCGCCGTGATCGTGCAACGTGGCTGGAACAACCTCGTCGCTGGCCGCGTGCCGGCAATGGGTCTCATTGGCGGCTTCATTGGTGGGGCGGTGACGTATTACTGGGTGAACCTAGCCTGGATTTTCTTCCGCGCGGCCGACCTTGGCGAAGCTCTGGCGATTTCGCGTACTTATCTGACCTGGTCGTCGCCAGGCGGCAATCTATTGCCAATCGCGGTCTGGCCACTTCTGGCGGGCCTAGGCCTGGTACACTGGCTGTCGCACCGTTTCGGCGCGCAGGAAATGATCGAGCGCCTCGGGCCGAACCGTTTTGCTGTGACATATGGCGCCATCGCAGCCATCGCCATTGCCTTCGTGCCGCTTGGCTACCGTCCCTTCATCTACTTCCAGTTCTGATGAAAACGCCCTCGGCGGGAAAGGCTTGAAATGAATAATTCTCAAACACCTGTCTTCGATGCGCCTTTGTTTGTGGTCGCATGAATTTTACTTATTGCAACAAGAAATAGAATGGCCTGTCGCGTTTCTTTCACGCGAGCCTCGCAGAGAGATCACTAGCGGTCAGTCAGGCCGCTTGATTTTCTTATGGGGTAGCATTTATGCGGTATACAGTAAGTTTTCGGGCACTCACGTGTTCGCTTGGGGTCGTAGCGCTTTCGTCGGGCATGATCGCTTTTGCCGACGACTCGGCAGAGAGTGTTTCGGTCCAGGAGACGGTTGTCGTGACTGGCTCGCGAGGCGCACCAAGGTCGGTTTTTGACAGTCTTTCCCCGATCGATGTGATCTCCGACGAGGCGATTGAAAGCACACCGTCCGGTGAGCTTGTCGAAGCGATGGCTACGCTTGTCCCATCGTTCAGTGTGCAGACGCTTCCTGCGCTCGATGGGACGATATTCGTTCGCCCAGCACGTCTGCGCAACCTATCCCCAGATCAGACCCTTGTCTTGTTGAACGGCAAGCGCATGCACCGGTCTGCCATGATGATGAACCCCAGCTATGGTTCGGCTTTCCAGGCACCGGACCTTGACCAGGTGGCCCCTTCGGCCCTCAAGTCGATCTAGGTCCTGCGGGATGGCGCAGCTGCGCAGTATGGCTCTGATGCGATCGCTGGTGTGATCAACCTCAATCTCTCCGACAGCGACGAATTCAAGGCATTTGCCCAATGGGGATCACGTTTCGCAGGTGATGGCGATGGCGTTCGCATTGGTCTGCAGGGTGGTTATCGCACCGACTATGCATTCATTACGATTTCTGGTGAAACGATCAGCTCGAATCCGACATCGCGTTCCCAGAAAAGCTCGAATGTGATAGCGTCAGAAGCAGCCTATCCAGATGTCGAATTTCCTGAGGTCGCGGTACGCTGGGGGCTTGCAGAGCGGGAGGCATTCCGTATCGCTGTAAACTCTGGTCTCGGTGTCAACGGGATCAACCTTTACGCCTTTGGCACCTATGGCAAAGGTTCGGGCTCTGGTGACTTTAACTATCGCGGACCCGCGGGCTCATATGCCAGCATATTCGACACGAATCCAGCCTTTCCAGGCTGGTCGGCGCTGGACCTGTACCCTGCGGGCTTCACCCCCATCTTCCAATCAGATGATGAGGATTCGTCGGCAGTCATTGGTGCGAAGAAGGAATTCGGCAGCGGCCTGACTCTGGATCTTTCAACGGGATATGGCAGCAGCCGCATCGACTACTCGATGCGCAATTCCATAAATGCTTCGCTTGGCCCGAACAGCCCGACCTCGTTCTATGACGGTTCCGTCGAACAGATCGAAAAGAGCGTCAATCTGGATGCCTCTTATCCAGTGTCCATCGGACTGTACGAGGCTGCGACTCTGGCGGGTGGACTGGAACACCGTTCGGAGGAGTACAGCATCATTCCCGGTGACCAAGCATCATGGGAAATTGGACCGGGCTCACCTGGCCTGCCATGCTGTTCAAACGGCTTTCCGGGCTATGCACCTGTAAATTCAGGTACATACAGCCAGGACAGCCACGCGGCCTATGCAGACCTTCTCCTGCCCTTAACGGAGTCCTTCAGCACAGACTTGGCCGTTCGATATGAAGACTTCTCCACATTTGGCGAGTCTTTCACGTACAAGCTTTCGAGCCGGTATGAGCTCACACCCTCGTTTGCGGTTCGAGGCAGTCTCGGAACAGGTTTCCGTGCGCCCACGCCTGCCCAGACCTATTCCGAAGGTATCGCGCAATTCCTGCCTTCGGCAAGCGCTACCATCACGACGGCTGGGCGGTTCAGCCCGATCGGTCTAGTGGCGCAATTGTTGAACAACAGGGACGGCGTCAATATCGAAGCGCTGAAGGCCGAAAAGTCCAGGAACTATTCTTTGGGCCTCGTCTGGAACACGGATTTCGGTCTTTCAACGACGGTTGATATCTATGAAATAGTTATCAAGGATCGGCTCAGCACCACACCATACTACGTGCTGACAGCAGATGAGAACGCGGCTCTGAGCGCCCTGAACATTCCTAATCTTCAGGCGATCTACTATGCCAACTTCCTACAGAACGACTACGATACCAAGACCAAAGGCATTGACATCGTTTCGACCTACCAGCGTGAGATGGGCGCCGGAACGGCTGCATTCTCTGCGGCCGTGAGCTATATCGATACGTCGATCACTGGCGGTTCGCGGTCAACCAATCCCTATTCCAAGCGTTTGACGGAAGATGCGCTTCCGAAAGCACGCGCCACGATCTCAGCCGACTACAATATTGGCGGTTGGGGTTTCACGACACGGGCTCGCTATTATGGAGAATGGTCCTACTGGCAGGACACGTTCCCGAACACAGCAACGCCCGGCGCCGCTTATCCGAAATACGACCCGCAGGTTTTCGGCGACATCGTCTTCTTCGATATTTCCGCAAAATATGATGTGACCGAAAAGATGTCGGTCCGCGTGGGGGCCGACAACGTCTTCGACACCTATCCGGATCGTGCGCGGTGGCAAACTTTCCGCGGGCTCGTCTATTCGCGCAACACACCCTACAGCACTGACGGCGGCTATTACTATGCGCGGGTTGATTATGCCTTCTAGGCTTTGCCAGCTTTAGCCTGGCGCAAGCGATTTGCAAGGATGGCCGGCACTGCGCAAGCGGGGTCGGCCATTTTCAATATGCAGAGGTAAAGTTGACTGTGCGGAGCGGTGCGCTTGGCCTCAGGCGCGCGTTCAAAACAAACGCGCTCGACAAGCGTGGATATTGCATTGGTACCTCTGGCCGGACTCGAACCGGCACTCTGTCACCAGAAACGGATTTTGAATCCGTCGCGTCTACCAGTTCCGCCACAGAGGCCCTTTGCAGGGAAGGCTTCTCCTGCCGCATGGCGGCATGTGCTGTCAATCGTCTCGACGCCGCTAGCAAAGATCGGTAACACGGCGTGCATGACTCCTGCTTCGATTCCCGCCCAACGCACCCTGCTGCAAACCTTGGAAGCCATGGCTGCGCTCGCTCCGGAAGACGGGTTCACGCTGCACGAAATCATGGACCAACTCGACGAGAGTGCATTCGGGGCCGGCCTCTTCTTTCTGGCGCTGCCCTGCTGCATCCCGTTCCTCTATGGTGTGCCGCAAGTCGTGTCGCTGCCGATGATGGCGCTGGCCGGCCAGATGGCCCTCGGGCGGGAGCAGCCCTGGATGCCGGAGAAGTTCGGGCATCGAAAGATCGACCGGAAAGGCCTCACGCAGATGGCGACCGGCGGGCGTAAATGGCTCGGCTGGATCGAAACCTTTGCCAAGCCGCGCCTGACCGGGATAACGGGCAAGAAGTCTGAACGGGTGATCGGCTTCTTCCTCTGCCTGTTCAGCGCCTCGATATTGGTGCCCCTGCCGATGACCAATACGGTGCCCGGTTTCGGCGTGGCGCTCGCCAGCTTCGGCCTGATGCAGAAAGATGGCCTGATGGTAATTGGCGGAATGGTCATCGGCTCCGCCTGGATCATGGGCCTTCTGACTGCTGTTGCGCTCGGCCTGAGCACGCTCACCGGATCGTGACGCTGCGCCGCATTGTGGGCGGCAGGCTAAGCGGTGTTAGTGGCGCCATGTCGAAACTGGAAATGCTCCTCAAGGACTGGACTTGGCCCGTGGCTGCGACGGTCATATCCGCGCTTATGATCGCGATCGCTCATGCGTTTGAGCAATTTGGCGGCCTTCCTCCCTGCCCATTGTGCCTGCGCCAGCGTGAGGTCTACTGGGCCCTGATCGCAATGACCCTGACAGGTCTCGCCATCTGGAAAATTTGGCCGAAGCTGCGCTTCCTCGTTGCGCTTAACGTCTTGATTGGATTGGTTTTTGGCGTTGGAGCTGTAGTGGCGGCGTATCATGCGGGGGTGGAATGGAAGATCTTTCCGCCGCCAGCTGGATGTGCTGCCGCCGCGATCATCGATCCGTTCGCCGTGAGGGATTTGAGCCAGTCTTTCCACGTGGCAGACTGCACGGCGGCACCCTTCTACATTCTCGGCCTGTCGATGGCAGGCTGGAACGGCGTCGTGTCGCTGGTCCTGTCGGCAGCCAGCTTTTTCGCTGCAGCGGCTACAGTTCGGCGCTAAAGCCCCAGGACTTTACGGGCGATGATGGTGCGCTGGATTTCGTTCGTGCCGCCATAGATGGACTGCGCGCGCCCGGCGAAATAGGACGACACGTCCTTTGCGGCATGGAGAGGCAGGCCAATATCCGACGCATTGGCACCGAAGCCCGGCTGGGCAAAGGCGGCGGCCGTGTCGAGGAAAAGCTCGGTGATCTGCTGATGGGTCTGGGTCGCCAGGATCTTGATTGTCGAGGCTTCGTTGCCCGGAGATCCGCCCGAAGAAAGCCCGGACAAAACACGAAACACCGTCATTTCGAGGCCGTCGACGGCCATTTCGGCGTCGGTCAGCTTCCGGGCGAAGGCCGGATCGTCAATCAGGCGATGATTGCCGCCAACGGGCATGGCCGTGGCCAGCTCGCGCGCATGGCGGAGCATGGCGCGCTTGCCACCGATACGGGCATAGGACGTGCGCTCGAAGCCGAGCAGGTATTGGGAATAGGTCCAGCCCTTGCCCTCTTCGCCGATCCGGTAATCTTCCGGCACTTTCACATTGTCGAACAGGACTTCGTTGAGGACATGCTTGCCATCAATCGTGATGATCGGGATGAGCGTGACGCCGGGCGCATCCATCGGGCAGCAGATGAATGTGATGCCCTCCTGTTTCTTGCCTTCATCACTGGTTCGCGCGAGGAGGAAGATCCAGTCGGCATGCTGGGCCGCTGACGTCCATATCTTGTGTCCGTTCAAAGTGTACGTTCCGTTCTCCAGAACGGCGCTGAACTGCAACGAGGCGAGATCGGAGCCGGAGCCCGGTTCGGAATAGCCCTGGGCCCAGCCGACCGAGCCGTCGCGGATGCCCGGCAGCCATTTGGCTTTCTGGTCCTCAGAGGCGAATGTGTAGAGCACCGGACCGACATAGACGACGCCCATCGGCGTGACCGTCGGAACGCCAGCGCGCTCAAGCTCTTCATCGAACACGTATTGCTCTTCAACCGACCAGCCCGGACCACCATACTCTTCAGGCCACGCGCTGGCGAGCCAGCCCTTGGCGCCAAGGGCCATTTCAGAGCGGCGGACGTCTTCGGTTTTGGGCGCTTTGCCTGCCCGGTTCTTCGCAATGATGTCTGCGGGAAACTCGGTTTCGAAGAATTGCCGCACCTTGGCACGGAAAATCTCGGTCTCAGGGCTGAAAGTCAGGTTCATTTGGGCGCTCCCTTTTCAGGGGCAAGCGTAGGGCAGGCCCGGCCCATGGCAAGGCCTGCCCCGGCGTCTGGTTTGGCCTCAGGCGGCCTTCTGCGTCTCGATCCAGGCGTCGACCTTGCGCTCGAGCAAATCGAGCGGCATGGCGCCGCCGCCGAGCACGGTGTCGTGGAAGCCACGAATGTCGAACGTGTCACCCAGTTCGGTTTCGGCCTTCGCGCGCAGTTCCTGGATCTTGATCATGCCGATCTTGTAGGCGGTCGCCTGACCCGGCATCACGATATAGCGCTGCACTTCCGACCGGGCCTGCGTTTCGGTGATCGCGGCGTTTTCGAGGAAATACACGACGGCCTGCTCTTCCGTCCAGCCTTTCGAGTGGAGGCCGGTATCGATGACGAGGCGGATCGCGCGCCAGATTTCGGAGCCGAGGCGACCGAAGTCGGAATACGGATCAGCATAAGTGCCCGGCATTTCCTTGGCGAGCCATTCGGCATAGAGGCCCCAGCCTTCGGCATAAGCGGTGAAGTTCGCCTGCGTCCGGAACTGCGGCACGCCGTTCAGTTCCTGCGCAATCGCGATCTGCATGTGGTGGCCCGGAATGCCTTCATGATAGGCGATGACTTCCAGTTCGCGCTTCGGCATGGCGGTCATGTCCGACAGGTGGGCATAGTAGATACCAGGGCGGCTGCCATCTGGCGTACCGGGGAAATAGTGCTGGGCGGCGCCGTCCTGTTCGCGGAACGCTTCAACCCGCTTCACGACAAGGTCAGCTTTCGGCAGGATACCGAAATAGTTGGGCAGTTCCGCCTTGATCCGGTCGATATCGGCTGTTGCATCGGTGATATAGGCGAGGCGGCCTTCATCGGTGTTTGGATAGTAGAAGCGCTCATCGTCCTTGCTGTCGCGCAGCATGGTGAAGAACTCATTCAGCGTGCCTTCGAACCCGACGGATGCCTTGATGGCCTCCATGTCGCCGCGGATGCGCGCGACTTCTACCAGACCCAGCTCATGGATCTGGTCAGCAGTCATGGCGGTCGTTGTCTGGGTTTTCAGACGGTAATTGTAGTAGTCCGCGCCATCGGGCTGCAGGAACACCCCGACAGGCTGGGTCGAGACCGGCGAATTTGCCATGTCTGCCGTCGCGAAAGCGATCACGTCATTATAGGCGCCGAGGAAGTCGCCCTTGAGGGCTTCTTCGGCCTCGGCAAGGAAGACGCCGGCCTGAACGTCGTCAATGCTGCCTGCGTCGACGAGCGACTGAATGTCGGACTTGATGTCGGCAAGGATGGCGCTGTCTTCGCCGTCAGTGAAAGGTGCGCCAGTGATGATTTTCTTCGACTGGTCGATCACGCCTTCATAGGCGAATTTAGGCGCATGGACGCCGCGATCGGCAGACTCCTGCGCGACGTCAATGCCTTCGCGCAATGCCCGGGCGCCTGCGCTGATCCGCTTGATATAAGCCGCCATGTCATCCGGGGTGTCGACGGCGTGGAAGCTGATCAGGAAGGTCGGCAGGAAGTTCTGGATGCCGCTCATCTGGTCGAAAACGAAACCGTTATACCGATACGCGGCGCCTTCGGCGGCCTGATCGTATTGGTACTTCCAGAGGTCATAGGACATCTTGTCGTCAGCGGAGAGCGCGTCGTAATCGAATGACGCTTCCATTTCCTCTGTCGCGGCCTTTTGCCAGGCCAGCTGTTCGTCCTGGCAGGCGAACGTCATGCAGTCGATCTCGTCATTCCTGTCCTTGCGTCCCTGAAAGGACAGTCCGATCGGGCTGAATTGCAGCTGCTCTTCATATTTCGCATCGAACCATGTGTTCAGGCGTGCGCTCAATTCTTCAGCGGTCTTCGCTGGCGCTTCGACGGCGGCAACCGTCTCGGCAGGGGTGAGGGTGTCGACGGGGACGCTTTGGCTGGCACAGGCGGAGAGGACAAAAGCGAGGGCGAAGGCAGATACTGAGCTGCGCATGACGAGGGAACTCCCAGATATTATTTTCGATTAACGATAAGGCGACGTATCGCCCTCTGCGGCGCGCTGTCAATTGGCAAGCAGGTGGATGGCGGCTAGAGGAGTGTGATGACAGACCCACGCCGTTCTCCCGACAATGCTGCCCGCAGCGATCAGAAAATCGTACGCATCGGTACGCGCGGATCTCCTCTCGCGCTGGTGCAGGCACGCCAGATTGCAGCCTCGCTTGAAGTGAGTTCCGGTGGCGCGCTGCGCGGTGAAATTGTCCCGTTCACGACCAGCGGCGACCAGTTGACGACGGAGCGCCTGATTAATGCCGGGGGCAAGGGACTTTTTACGCGTGAGCTCGATACGGCGTTGGATCGTGGCGAGGTGGATATCACCGTCCACAGCCTGAAGGACGTGCCGGTCCTCTTGCCAGACGGCCAGATATTCGCGGCCTATCCACAGCGTGAGGATCCGCGCGAAGGGTTCCTGTCGCCAAAGGCGGATCGTCTGTCAGACCTGCCGCCCGGTGCGAAGGTCGGCACGGCCTCGCTGCGGCGCGAGTCGCAGACGCTGGCACTGCGACCCGATGTCGAGATCGTGACGTTCCGGGGCAATGTGGCAACGCGAATGCGCAAGCTGGAAGAGGGTCTGGCAGACGCCACTTATCTGGCGATGGCGGGACTGACGCGGCTCGGGCTGGCGCACCTGGCGACGCCGATAGCGGCGGACGAGATGCTGCCGTCAGCGGGGCAGGGAATCATCTGCGTCGTGACGCGCGCGGATGGCCGGGCAGATGTGCGTGAGGCGCTCAGCCTGATCGATCATGCCGAGACGCGCGCTGCCGCGACAGCCGAGCGTGCCTGTCTGGCGGCCCTCGATGGCAGTTGCCGGACGCCGATTGCGGCGCACCTGTTTGACAGGGGTGAGGCCTGGCAGCTGGTCGGCGAAGTCTTGGCGCTGGACGGGCGGCAGCGCTGGCGGGCCGACGGGACGTGCCGCAAGGGGGCTAGCGAGGCGCAGCTGGTGGCGCTGGGGCGCGCCGTGGGCGCAGACATCCGCACTGCAGCAGGCGGAAAGCTGCCTGCTTTCGTGGGGGATTGGTGAGCCTTCCTGTCATTGTGACCCGGGCCGAACCCGCTGCGGCCGATACAGTCGCGCGCCTGAAAGCGGCCGGGTACGATGCGATCCTTTCCCCGGCCCTGACGCTGGAAAACCTGCCGGATGCTGCACTGGAGATGGAGGGTGTGCACCACCTGATTTTCACCAGTGCCAATGGCGCGCGCTCCTTCCTGCAGCGCCGCGCTGTGGGGGCGCAGACGGTGTGGTGTGTGGGTGAGGCGACCGCGGCAGCGGTGCGGGAGGTGGGTGGTGAGGACGTGCGGGAAGGCGATGGAAACGCCGCCGATCTCGCCGCGATGATCCTCGCCGCGCCTGAGGTGCAGACGGGTGCGCTGCTGCATATTGCGAATGCGGCGGCGGCGGGAGACCTGGTGGCTACCCTCAAAAACGCAGGACTCGATGCGCGGTTTGCCGCGCTCTACCGGACCGTGCCGGTCAAGGACCTCAGCCCCGAAGCCGTCAGCGCGCTGGATAAGGCGCCGCGTGTGGTGGTGCTGGTTCATTCCGCAAAGGGCGCGGCCGCCTTCCGCGCCGCGGCGCGGGGACGCGATCTGTCGCGGGTTGTCTTCGTCGCCATTTCGCCCGCTGCCAGCCAGCCGCTGGCCGGGTGCGGCGCCCGGGCCGTGGTCAATGCAGCCCATCCGAACGAGACGGCCCTGATGGACGCGCTGGATACAGCTGTGCTGGCCCTCTGAGGGCGACCTTTGATCGACGATGACGTATATGTCAGTGTGATTCCAAATCCCGCCTGCGAGGAGCAGACAGACAGATGAGCGACGATCCCGAGGACGACGCCCCGGTTACCTCCACCGAGCCGATCGATGCCGATTTCGAACCGGCTTTTGATGACGCGGCTGATGCGCCTGCCGACGGCGCGGACGGTTCCGGCCCGGGTTGGCTGGGTGTGGCCGTGGCGGCCCTGATCGCGGCCGGTATCGGTGGCGCCATTGGCATCATTGCGACCATGGCGATTCCGGACAAGGGCGACAGTGGCGACGTTGCGGCACTGACGGCGGAACTCGACGCGTTGAAGGCGGGCCAGGAGGCGGCCGACCTGGAGCGCAACAAGGTGATCCGGGATGCTGCCGAAATGGAGTCGCGACTGAACACGGGCCTGAATTCGGCGGCCTCCGGTAGCCCGGACCTAAGTCCCCTGCAGGCTGAACTTGATGCCCTTTCAAGGCGGCTCGATGCGGCATTGGCGGCAGACAGCGGAGACGCGCTGGCGAACCTGTCCACGCGTCTCGATGCCCTTGAGGCGGTCGATACGAGCGGCGAAGCAACAGCGGCGGAACTTGCCCGCTCGCTTGGCGCGCTATCGGAACGGGTTACGGCGCTCGAAACACGGCTCGCCAGCCTTCAGTCCGACATGCTGCGCAGCAGCGGCGACACGACTGAACTGACCAGCCTGATCGAGCGGATGCGGAACGATGAGGCGGCGGTGCGGGCGAAGGCGGAAGCGTCCGAGATCAATGCGGACGCCGCGCTGGCCCTGTCTGCAATAGAGGCGGCGTCGCGCCGGGGCGGTTCCTTCGAATCCGATTATCGCAAGCTGCGGGCCGTGATGCCGAAATCGGCGACGGTGCGGACGCTGGGAGAAGCTGCGACAAACGGCGCGCCGACCCTGGCCGAATTGCAGCAGAGCTTCGGCCCGGCAAGCGCCAAGGCGCGCGCGGCGGTGCCTGCCGAGCGGCAAGGCGCGCTGGGCTGGCTGAACAATATGTTCGGCGATGCCGTGACAGTGCGCGGCGCCGAGGGCGAGGAAGATGGCGCAACCGTGACGCTGTCGCGCGCGAAGACGGCGCTGGATGCAGGTGACCTGGAGGGCGCTGTCAGCGCGCTCGGTACCCTGTCGGGCGAACCGGCGGCGGCCATGGCTGACTGGACCGGATCGGCAAACCGGCGCATCACACTCGAAGCGGGCCTCGAAGCCCTTCGGCTGAACATGATCGATGGGGAGGGCCAGAACTGATGAACCGGATATTCCTCTTCATCGTCATTCTCGTGATCATTGTCGGCGGTGCCCTGGTCGGATTCTGGGCCGTAACGCTGCCGGGCAGTGTGGTGATCAATGACAGCCGCGGCGAGCTGGTGTCGCTGCATTCCGGTGTCGCCGCCATAGCGCTGATCGTCTTTGGCGGTCTTGTCGCGGCGGCCTGGTGGGTGATCAGCGGCCTGTTCGTGTTGCCAGGCAAGATTGGCCGCTCGCGCCAGTCGAACCGCGCCCGCAAGGCCAACATGGCGCTGGCCGAGGGCCTGCTGGCGGCCGAGGCCGGTGATTCCACGCATGCGCTGAGACTCGCCCGCAAGGCGGTGAAACATGCCGAGGACGAGCGCCTGAAACTGCTGCTGGAGGCGCGCGCCGCCGAAGCCAATGATGACTGGGCCGGCGCCGAGCGCGCCTGGGGCCAGCTGGCACGCCTGCCCGGCGGGCACCTGGCCGGCCTGCGCGGATCGGCGATGGCCGCCGCAGAGCGCGGCGACCATGCGACGGCGGAAGCGCGCGCACTGGAGGCGCTGGGCCTTAAGTCAAACGCCGACTGGCCGTTCAACTCGCTGTTCGACTTGCAGGTCGCGCGCGGGGAATGGGACAAGGCGCTCGAGACTCTGGCGATTGGCGAGAAGCGCGGCCTGATTTCGGGCGACAGCCTGAGGCGGCGCCGCGCCGTGCTGCTGACAGCGCGGGCTGTTGGCTTGCCGGAAGACCGCAAGCAGGAGGCCCAGAAGGCGCTGGCGGAAGCGATCCGCGCGGCGCCCGGCCTGCCGCCAGCGGCCTGGCATGGCGCACGCCAGCTGATGATCGACGACAAAGCGAAGGCCGCGCAAGGCGTGCTGGAGCTGGCCTGGAAGGCGCGGCCCCACCCGGCGCTGGCGCAATTGTCGCGCCGTCTGGTGCCGCAGGACAGCCGCGAGAATATTGCGGCGCGCCTGAGGGGCTTGGTCGCGGTCCTGCCGAACCACCGCGAAAGCCGCATCCTGGCGGGTGAACTGGCGATGGATGAGGGCGACTGGGTCGGCGCGGTGAAGACGCTCGCGCTGCTGGTCGAGGAGAACCCGACGGCGCGCCTGTGCCTGCTTATGGAGCGGGCGCTGAAGGGCTATGGCGATACGGACGAGGCCCAGCGCTGGGGGCGGATGGCGGCGTCTGCGTCGCGCGAGGCTGACTGGTCGGATATTGATCCCAAGGGCAACGCCTTCGATTTCGCCCAGCGCGACTGGAGCCGGCTGGTCTATGCCTTTGGCGATGTCGGCGACTTGGTGCACCCGCGCTATGAATCCTATGGCCGCGAACTGGAGGCTGGACGCGTGCTGGCGATTGCCGGGCCCGACGACGAGGACAAGGTGGCCCCGCCCAAGGCACCGACGGGCCGGCTGACGCCGCCGCTCGACTATGTCTCCGATGACGACTGACCGGCGAACGCGCAAACAGGCAAAAGCGTCTTGCGCGCGGCCGCCCGTATGGCTATTCAGGCCTGACGCTCCCTGGAGCAGGCCGCTATAGCTCAGCTGGTAGAGCATCGCATTCGTAATGCGGGGGTCAGGTGTTCAAGTCACCTTAGCGGCACCATTCCCCAATCCCATCAGGCCCCGGTTCCGCACACGCGCGGACATTCGCCTCGCAGGCCTGCCGTGCCTGCAAGCCTAGCGACGCCCTGCCGGACCTCGGGACCTTCGCGATTAAATGGATCCTGTGGTGCAGAAGAGGACTCGAACCTCCACGACCTTGCGATAACTACGACCTGAACGTAGCGCGTCTACCAATTCCGCCATCTGAGCACGGGGTAGGAAGGCGGTCGGATACGTGCCGATGCGCCGGGCGTCAACGGGGAATGCAGCGGTGCCGGCCCTGTCGCGCCATAAAATCACTATCTGCCGTGTCGGCGGGCCTGTTGGACGGCGATTCGGCCTTCGATGTGGCTGCAATCCGCCCGCTGGTTCAGGACTGGACGACGAAGAGGCCGGCGATGATCAGGCAGGCGCCGATGGCGTATTTCACGGTCAGCGGCTCTTTGAGGAAAAAGGCGGCCATCAGCGGCACCAGCACGAAGGTGAGGGCCATGAAGGAATAGGCCATCGAGAGCGGCACCATTTTCAGGACATAGACCCAGGCGAGCGTGGCGATGCCATAGAGGGCGACCGCGACGAGGAAGACCGGGCTGAACAGGATCGAGTAGAAGGGCGCGTCCGGCTTGTCGGCGAGCTCGATCCCGGTCTGCTTGAAGAGGACCTGCCCGAACGCGATGGTCATCGGCGTCAGCACGAGCAGGGCGTAGACCGGCAGCGTGAGGGCTTTCACCGCGCTCATTGGCCGTCGGCGGTCCGCTGGGCCGGCGAGCCGGACGCTGGCAGGTCCTGCCGGCGATCGACAAGCGGCGTTATGCCGGAACGGTAATGCTCTCCCCGCGACGGCGCGATCGAAAGGTAATGGATGCGCTTCTGTTCAGCCCGCCCGCGGGCAACCGAGTCGAGGACCACACCGGCAATGAAGGTCATCATCGCACCGAGCAGGAGCGTCATGGCGAGCATCCATGTCGGGATGCGGTCGACCAGGCCAGTGGCGAGGTAGTCGCGGATCACCGGTGCCATCAGGAAGACAGACGCGGCCAGGAGGAAGGTGGCGACATAGCCGAAGAACAGGAAGGGGCGCGTCTCCTTCATCAGCATGCCCATCATACGCAGGATGCGGAATCCGTCGCGGAAGGTCGAGAGTTTGCTTTCGGAGCCATCCATGCGGCGGCCATAGCTGAACTCGACTTCCGATACTGGCAGGCGCAGCATCGACGCGTGCACGGACATTTCGGTTTCGATCTCGAAGCCGGGGGACGAGGCCGGGAAGCTCTTGGCGAAACGGCGCGTGAAGGCGCGATAGCCTGAGAAGATGTCGGTGAACTCGTTGCCGAAGAGGGCCTTGTACACCGTATTGAACAGGCGGTTGCCAAACGCATGTCCGTTGCGGCCGGCGTCCTGGTGAACATTGCGGCGGGTCCCGACGACCATGTCGACCCGGTCGTCGAGGAGGGTCTGGATCATTTTCGGTGCGGCGGTCGGATCATATGTGCCGTCGCCGTCGGCCATGAGATAGATGTCGACATCAATGTCGGCGAACATCTGGCGCACGACATTGCCTTTTCCCTGGCGGCGTGACGGCACGACCGTGGCACCCGCGAAAAGTGCCTGCTGGGATGTGTCGTCGCTGGAATTATTATCATAGACAAAGATACGGGCACCCGGGAGCGCCTTGCGAAAGCCGAGCACAACGGCGGCAATCGACTTGCCCTCATTGTAGCAAGGTAGAAGTATTGCGATATTCAGGTCGCTGAAAGATATGTCGGTCACGCGTCCACCCATTGCCTCAATTTAGGCATTTCTACACGGGCGAAGGTTAAGGTCGCCTTTCAGGCACGCGACGGGGCAGGGAACGCAAGATGGACAGACCAGCCAGAACAGGAATGGCAGACTTGGTGATTGCGCTGGGGGTCGGCCTGCTGATGGTGGCGTCCCTTCTCGTGGTGAGCGCCGTGTCGGGACTGTTTTCCGCGACCAGCATGGAAGCCGACAATGCGATGCGGCTGGCCGAGATACAGGATTACCTGGGCGGCCAGAGCTGGTTCGATGTCAGCCAGGCGCGGCTCGGCCCCGATGGCGGAACGGCGATGCACTGGTCGCGGCTGGTGGACCTGCCCGTTCTGGCGATCACGTCGCTGCTGGATATCTTCCTGCCATCGGAGGCGGCATTGCATTGGGCGACCTTTGTCTGGCCGCCGATCAGCGTGTTGCTTCTGGTCTGGGCGCTTGTCACGGGCGCGCGTTTCCTTGGCGGGCGCGAGACACTTGTCTTTACCTGCATCATCGCTGCGACGATCCTGTTCCGGCACCAGAACTTCCTGAGCGGCCGTATTGACCACCATAACCTGCAGCTGGGCTTCCTGGCCCTGTCGCTTGCCTTTTCAATCGACCCGCAACGTCGGCCGACAAGTCTCGCGATCGCGGGAGCGGCGCTGGCCTCCTCGGTTGCCATTGGCGCGGAAGTCTACCCGTTCGTGGCGGTGATCTGTGCGTTCCACGCGCTCGACTGGGCCCTGGCCGGACGTGTCGCGCGGCGCGGCGCGATGGCGTTTGGCGTGAGCCTCGCGGTGATGGTGACGGTTTTCTTTGCTGCGTCGGTCGCACCGGCGAAATATGGCGCGGTCTATTGCGACGCGCTGTCGCTTGTGACCGTGAGTGCGGCCCTGCTGGGCGGTGCGGGCCTCGCGCTTGCGGCGGCGAGCCTGTCCAATGCCTCTCGTCCGTGGCGTCTGGCGGCACTGGGCATGATCGGGCTTGCCTGCGCACTGCTCCTGGCATTGCAGGCGCCGCAATGCCTTGCGAATCCGCTGGATGGGCTGCCGTCGATTGTGCGCACGCTCTGGCTGGAGAAGGTCGATGAGGCGCAGCCGCTATTTGCGGCGCGTCCGAACGCCTGGCAGGAAATCCCGTTCATGATCGGGATTTCCCTGGTCGCCGCCATCGTCTCGCTGTTGCAGACCGAGTTGGGGGTCAATCGGCGCGCCCACGTCCTGTTCCTGCTCCTGCTGATGCTGGACCTCGTGCTGACATTTCAGCAGGTGAGATTCTACGCTTTCGGGCACATTTTCGCGATCCTGCCGCTTGGGGCCTGGGTGGCGAGCCTGTTTGCCGGGAGGCCGGACGGCGGCGAGCGGAATGTGGGCTATTTGCTGGCCCTGGCCGTATCGGTGCCGCTGGTCTGGGGCGCGCCGGGGCTGTTCCTGAAATCGGGATCGGGCAGCGGTCCGGCCGTCACAGATGACGCGTGCGCAAGCCCGGACCTGCTGGCGGCGCTCGATGCGCAACCTGTGGGGCTCGTGCTTTCGGTGGCGGACGTGGCGCCGGATATCCTACGATACACGGACCAGCGGGCCCTTCACGGCCATTATCACCGCAATGCGGCCGGGATCGAAATGGCCCTTCGCATTTTCATCTCGCCGCCTGATAAGGCCGCAGACCTGATGCGCGCAGATGGGGTCGAATACGTGCTCGCGTGCCCATCACACGGCGAAATGCAGATGCTGTCCAAAGCGTACCCTGAAGGCCTGGCCGCACGCCTCGCAGCCGGGGACAAGTTGGATTTCCTGACACCCGTGGCGGGCAATGAAAGCGGCGCGGTGGTTTATGCTGTGTCCCGCTGAGGCGCGGGATCAGCCACCGAGCACATAATCGGCCTCGGCGACGTAGCGACTCGGGCCATCGCCCAGATGACTGGAATAGAGGTGGAAACTGTCTGCCCAGACGGTATCGGTGCAATAGGCGTGGCGCGTCTCGGCCCAAGCGGTCGCCTCTTGCAGCGTGGTGCCGTGCAGATAGGCGAGTGTGACGTGCGGTGTGAAATTGCGCCGGTCCGCCGGCAGGCCGAGGCGCCGGGCGGCGCGTTCGCACTGGCTGGCCAGCGAGCGGAGCTCATCGGTCTCGCGCACCCGTGCCCAGACGGCGCTCGGCTCGCGTCGGCCGAACCAGCCGATCCCCTCGAGCCGGACCTCGAGCCCGGGCGCCCTTATCTCTCCAAGCAGGTCGTCAAGGTCGCGGGCGTGCGCGTGGCCGAGGTCGCCGAAGAAGCGGAGCGTGATGTGGAAATTTCGCTCCGGGCGCCAGCTCGCGCCAGCAAGGCCCGTCTGAAGGGCCTTCAAACCCGGAGCGATGTCAGGATCGACAGGAAGGGCGGCGAACAAGCGGTACATGCGGCCAATCTGAAACAGGATTGCGGGCAAAAGAAAACCCGGCGCCACCTGGCCAGGTTCCCAATTTACACACAAATCACAACGTTTAGCTGGCGAGAACGCCGAGTTTGCCGAAATGTTCCGCCAGCAAATAGTAGAACGTCACTCGCGACTTGGTGCCGCCCTCTGGTTGCAGCTTGTCGCAGACGGCCTTGATCGCGGCGTCGAGATCGTTCTTGTTTTGGGCGAGTCCGAGCTTGCCTCGGCACCAGCGCTCACGCACCCGGTCCAGCTCCCCTGAATCTGAGCAAGCAACCATGGAACTGTCCCGGTTACGTAGCGCAATGCCAAGGTGGCCCACGATTTTCTCTGCTGCGGCCTGATTGTAGCCATTTGCATACTTCTGGATGTTTTCGGCGTAAGCCGATGCGTCTGCCATTGTATATCCCCTTAGTTTTCCCGGCGCCCCAACCGTTGGAACTACACCAGATTGGGGAAATTACCCCTTGGTTAATATGAGTCAATGCAAAACGGGAAAGTCCATTCTCTTGGATTCGGACCATAATGGATATTGTTCACTTCATTTCTGTAGTAATATTGAAGCAGAAGAACAGTATAGTTTCTTTTTGCTGAAACTATGCTGGTTCTCATGAACCGTATTCGTGCGAGCGGCGCTGCAGTGGTGATGATCCGGTCAAGGCCACACGCGCGGTTCTCCTTGCAGATGACGTCGAGTTTCACCATATTCCATATTAGACTCACGTGTTTACGTGTGGATCCAAACAGAAGGGTATTAAACCTATGAACGAATTCAATCGGGCCTATACGCCAAAAACCGGCGCCGACTCGATGGACACGTCTGTCAATGAAGGGCTTCGGGCCTTCATGCTCGGCGTTTACAACAAGATGGCGCTCGGACTGCTGCTGACGGCAGGTCTCGCCTACGCCTTCGGGGCAATGGTTCCGGAGAACGTGACGCTGACCTTGCTGACCGGACCGATCGGTATGGTCATCATGTTCGCGCCGCTGGCCATCCTGCTCCTGTCCGGCTTCGTCATGAAGAACCCGTCGCCCCTGGCGGCAAACCTCGTCTACTGGTCGGTCGTGTCGCTGATCGGTATCGGCATGGGCGCCATCGTCTATGTCTATGCGCGCCAGCCCGACGGCATGATGATGGTCTCGAAGGCGTTCCTTACGACGGCGATCTCCTTTGGCGGCCTGTCGCTCTACGGCTATACGACCAAACGCGACCTGTCGGGCTTCGGCACGTTCCTGATCATGGGCGTGATCGGCATCATCGTCGCGTCGCTGTTGAACATGTTCATCTTCAAATCGAGCATGATGCACATGGTCATCTCAGTTGTCGGCCTGTTGATTTTTGCCGGCCTGACGGCGTTTGATACGCAGCGTCTGAAGAACATGTATTTCCAGCTCGTCGGCGATTCACGGGCAATGGCCGTGGCCACCACATATGGCGCGCTGAGCCTCTACCTGGATTTCGTGAACATGTTCCAGTTCATGCTGGCAATCATGTCGGGTAATCGCAACTAGGCTGCGCCCCGACAAGTCAAAAGCAAAAAGGCCCCGCCCTCACCGGCGGGGCCTTCCTTTTTGGCGCATTGCGAAATGCCGGCGGCTCGGCTAACCCTCGGGACCAGACATATCCCCAACGCTTTCAGGAGTTTTTGACCCATGGCCCGCAAGAAAATCGCGCTTATAGGATCCGGCATGATTGGCGGCACGCTCGCCCATATCGCAGCCCGCGAGGAGCTTGGTGATGTCATCCTGTTCGACATTTTCGAGGGCCTGCCACAGGGCAAGGCGCTGGATATTGCCGAGTCGACCCCCGTGTTCAACGGCTCCGTCAGCCTGAAGGGCGCGAACGATTACGCCGATATCGCTGGTGCCGATGTCTGCATCGTGACCGCGGGCTTCCCGCGCAAGCCGGGCATGAGCCGCGATGACCTCGTCTCCAAGAATCTCGGTGTGATGAAATCGGTCGGCGAAGGCATCAAGGCGAACTGCCCGAACGCATTCGTGATCTGTATCACCAACCCGCTTGATGCGATGGTCTGGGCGCTGCAGCAATTCTCCGGCCTGCCCACCAATATGGTCGTCGGCATGGCGGGCGTGCTGGACAGCTCGCGCTTTGCTTACTTCCTGTCGGAAGCTACCGGCGTGTCGGTGGCCGACATTCACGCATGGACGCTGGCCGGGCATGGCGACAGCATGGTGCCGATGGTGCGCCACTCGACCGTGGGCGGCCTGCCTTTGCCGCAGCTGGTCAAGCAGGGTTGGCTGACCCAGGAGAAACTGGACGCCATCGTTGACCGGACCCGCAAGGGCGGCGGCGAGATCGTGGCCCTGCTGAAGACCGGTTCGGCTTTCTACGCGCCTGCCGAGGCAGCGATTGCGATGGCGAAGTCCTTCCTCAATGACCAGAAACGCGTCCTGCCGGCGGCCAGCTGGTGTGACGGCGAATATGGCGTGAACGGCATGTATGTCGGCGTGCCGACCCTGATCGGCGCCGGTGGCACCGAGAAGGTCGTCGAGTTCGATTTCACTGATGCTGAGCAAGCCATGTTCACTGCATCGGTCGCCGAAGTCCAGAAACTGATCGATGATTGCAAAGGGCTTGAGCCCTCGCTCGCCTAGGAGCCCGTCATGGCCATTGGGCCAAGCATAGAAACAGACCGCCTGATCCTCCGCCCGCCATGGGCGGAGGATTTTGATTCATGGGTGGCGTTTCACGCAGACGCCGATGTGATGACCCATCTGGGCGGCGTGCAGGGGCCGGAGCTGACCTGGCGCTCGATGTGCACGATGACCGGTGCCTGGACGATCCGGGGGTTCTCGATGTTCTCGGTGATCGAGAAGGCGAGCGGCGACTGGGTCGGGCGCCTCGGCCCGTGGCAGCCTGAGGGCTGGCCGGGCACGGAAGTCGGCTGGGGACTCGCCCGGGACGCCTGGGGCAAGGGTTATGCGACCGAAGGGGCTTCGGCAGCGATTGACTATGCCGTGGACATCCTCGGCTGGGACGAGGTGATCCACACGATAGACCCGGCGAATGCGGGTTCGATCAGGGTTGCCGAGCGGCTCGGCAGCCGGGTGCTGCGCCAGGCCAAGGCGCCGCCACCCTATGAAGGCACGCATTGGGATGTCTACGGCCAGAGCGCCGATGACTGGCGGTCACGCCGGATCAAAGACGCGTGAGGCAGGCCTGAATCGACTCGCCGGGCAGTTGATTTGCGGTTAGCATGCCTCTCAACTGTTCAAGGAGACTGCCCGTGTTGCGCACGCTTTCCCTCGCTTCCGTGATTGCCCTCTTGCCTGCCGCCGTTGGCGCGCAGGCCGGGACAGACACCGATCTGCACACAAAATCCGTCGAAGCGGACAAGGCTGTTGCGGAGTTGGCAGAGACGCCAGCAATCGGGCTCGCTGACGGCGTTCAGGCGCCGGCAGTTGCGCTGGTCGATACCAGCGGCGCGCAGCAAACGTTCGAAACGCTCGCGGGCACCAAGGGCACGGTCGTGGCGTTTGTACGCTCCGCCGACTGGTGCCCCTTCTGCAAGAAGCAGCTGATTGACCTCGAAGCAGCAGCCGCGCCACTGGCTGCGGCAGGCTGGACGCTGGTGGCTGTGTCCTACGACCCGGTCGAAACGCTGGCCGGCTACAAGGCGGACAAGGCCCTGTCATACGAGCTCCTGTCGGATGAAGGCTCGGTGGTGATCAAGGCATTCAACCTGCTGAACACGGACATGAAGCCCGGCTCGCGCTATGACGGCATTCCGCACCCGGCTATCGTGTTCATCGGTGCCGATGGCACGATCAAGCAGACGCTGCGCGAGGACGGCTTCAAGACGCGTCCGGCGGTCGACCTTGTGATCGAGACGGCTGAAGGCTTGTAGGTTTTCATGGTGGCCGTCCTTTCATGGGGCGGCGGGGTGGCTTAGCGTACCGGCATCAGACAGCCGGAGATAAAGCCATGTTGAGATCCCTGACCCCATTCGCGCTTGCAGCCATTGTCGCTGCAATGCCAGCCACTGCCGACCAAGCCGAAATCCTGGATCCGGCTATCAGGGCGCAGGCCGTGGCGTTGATGGAATCGGGGCTTCAGGACGATATCGGACTTGAGTTCACCGAAAGCCTGACGACCGAGATCGGCCCGCGAATGGCCGGTTCCGACGCCGAATGGCGTGCCCGGCAATGGGCCATGATCAAGCTGAAGGACCTGAACTTCCAGCAGGCCTATATCGAAGATTTCAACATTCCCTTTTGGGAGCGGGTGACGGAGACAGCGTCTGTGGTGGGACCGAACCCGCAGAAACTCGTCGTGACGGCACTGGGCGGATCGAAGGCAACTCCGAAAGGCGGGCTGGAAGCCGAAATTGTCCGGTTTGCGAGCCTTGCTGACCTGCAGGCTGCGCCAATGGACTCGCTAACGGGCAAGATCGCTTTCATCGACGAGCGCATGGTGCGTAGCCAGGACGGGTCCCGCGATGGGGCGGCAGTGGCGAAGCGCGGGGGATGTTCGGAGGTGGCCGCAGCCATCGGTGCCGTCGCATGCCTCATCCGCTCGGTTGGTGCTGATGATCATCGCATGCCGCACACGGGCGGCATGCGGCGGGACGGTGCCTCGGGTGCGCTGCCGACGGCTGCCCTGTCACCGCCGGACGCAGACCAGCTGGCGCGCCTTCTGGAACGCGGGCCGGTGACGGTCAACCTGAACATCCAGGTGAAGACATCCGCCTCGGCGGCCTCCGGCAATGTGATCGCGGAAGTGGAGGGCGCCAGCCTCAAGGACGAGATTGTTCTGATCGGCTGCCATCTGGATAGCTGGGACCTTGGCACAGGCGCAATCGATGACGCGGCCGGGTGCGGAATCGTCGTCGCTGCGGCGAACCTGATCCAGCAATTGCCGCTGAAGCCCAAGCGGACGATCCGGGTCGTGCTCTATGGTTCGGAAGAAGTCGGCCTGTTCGGGGGTCGCGCCTATGCCACAGCCCATGCAGACGAATTGGACAAGCATGTGCTGGCCGCTGAAAGCGACTTTGGTGCCGGGCGTATCTGGCGTCTGACAAGTGGAGTCGGGGAGGGCGCGCTGGAGTATGTCGCTGCGATGCAAGGCGTTGTCGCGCCGCTTGGTATTATTCCGGCCGACAACAATTCGACGGGCGGTCCGGATATCATGGTTCTGAGTGCATCAGGCGTGCCGGTTCTGGACCCCGGACAGGACGGAACAGACTATTTCGACCTGCATCACACGCCGGACGACACGTTCGACAAGATTGATCCGGCTGCTTTCCGGCAGAACGTCGCGGCCTATGCGGCACTGACATATATTGCTGCGCAGACGGATTGGGATTTCCGCAAGGCGGCGGCGCCAGCGAGCGAAGACCAGTAGGGATGACGGACCGGCGGGGACGGATCGCCGCCAGCCTGGACTCCGTCCACGAGGCCGTTCGCATGGCTCGGCGGGAATTGTCGGGTGGGGACGAGGATACAGCGCGGTGGCGCTGGGTGTCGGTGGGGCTGGTGATCGCGCTTCAGGGCGCGCTTGTCGCGGCGCTGAGCGGATACGAGACGGCGGCAGACGCAGATGTGGTCGATCCCTCCAATACGGAGCGGTATGCGCCGGTCACGCTGCTTTTGCGGCGGGCCCGGTCGACGGACTATCTCAATACACCGGAACGCGTTGAAATGACCGGTTCGACCCTCAACCAGATCGAGCGCCTGATCGCCTACCGCAATGCTGTCGTGCACGGGCTGGGCGCCGGTGACGCCGAGGGCGTGGCCAAGGGATGCCGGAAGGTGCTGGGCGTTGTGCGCCATCTGGTATTGTTGCATCCCGCGTTCGACGCATCGCCACATCACCTTGTTTGTACCCTGATCTCAGACGAGGTTTCGGGGATCGAGCGGCTGCTCGCGGACAGGTGTTAATATCCGGGTCATGCCGGCATGGCATGAATGCCGGTCATGCGACCTCTTCTGCGCCCGCTTCTTTTGTCATGTGCCGCCTTCGCGCTGATCGCGGCGGCACCGGACACCTTCACGCGCGAACAACTCGAAGCGCTGGAGGCCGAGCGGCAGGCTGCAGTGACCAGGATGGCGGCCCTGGAGGCCGCGGGTGAGGAGACCGAGACAGACCTTCGGCAGATCGACAGCAAGCTGATTTCCGCCGCGATGGAGTCGCGCCGCCGGGAAGAACAGGCTTCAGCATCCGAAAAGGCGTTGATCGATCTCGGCACACGACGCGCGGTCGCGCAGGAAAGCCTGCTAGTGGACCGCCAGGCGCTGGAAGACCTGCTGGCGGCACTCGCGGCCTCGAACCGCCGCAAGCCGCCGGCGCTGATCGTTTCGCCGGGCAAGGCGAATACAGCCGTGCGCCGGGCGATCCTGATGAGCCAGACGACACCGCGACTGGCGGCGCGCGCAAACGACCTGTCAGGCGAGATCGACGAGCTTAACCTGCTCGAACGCCAGATTCGGGGCGAACGCGCGCGGCTGGAAGCGGCCGAAGCGACGCTGGCGTTGAAGCGGGTGGAGATCGAACGGCTCGCAGCGGCCAAGCGCGGTAGTTTCGAAGATATTGCCGGCGACATTGATGTATTGCGCGCCCGGGCCGATACGCTGGGCCGTGAGGCGAAAACATTGCGCGACCTGCTGGCGGCCCTCGAGTCGGATGCGCCGTCCGCGCCAGGGATGAAGCCCACCCTGCGGCCGAAGCTCGCCTCGGCCTCTGTACCGTCTTCGCGACCGAAATCACCCGCTTCGACCGTGCGACGCACGCCGGTCTCGCGCCCGCTCGGCAAGGCAGCCCTAGGCGGCCTGATGCAGCCGACGGCCGGCAATATCGTGTATGGATTCGGCGACAAGATGCCGACCGGCGGCAAGACGGAATGGATCACGTTTTCGACACGGCAGGCTGCGCAAGTGGTGGCGCCGATCGACGGTACCGTCGAGTATGCGCGACCATTTCGCAGCTATGGATCAATGTTAATTTTGCGCACAAGCGACGGATACCATGTTATTCTTACCGGTATGAGCCGGATCTATGTCACCGAAGGCCAGACAGTGTCAGCGAAAGAGCCAGTTGGGCGCATGCCAGACCGTGCAGACCCGCCTCCGCAGCTCAATATGGAATTAAGGCTTGGCGACAAGGTAATGAATCCGGCACAGTGGTTGCCGAGTGACAAATAGAGGTCACGCATGACGGAGGATTGGAATATGCGTTCACTGCTGACAGGAGCCGCACTCGGGATTGTGCTGGGTGGCGCAGCGGTCGGGTTTTCCGCCCTTGCATGGCCCCAGGAAAAACCTGCCGATCCGCGCATGGTGACCTACCAGCAGCTGGAACTGTTCGCCGAAATCCTCGCGCGTGCCCGTCAGGACTATGTCGTCGAAGTTGACGAGAGCGCCGCAATGGAAGCGGCCATCAATGGCATGCTGACCTCGCTGGACCCGCATTCGGGCTATCTCAACCCCGACGATTTCCGCTCGATGCAGGTGCAGACTTCCGGCGAATATGGCGGTCTTGGCATCGAAGTGACGATGGAAGATGGTTTCGTCAAAGTCATCTCGCCGATGGACAATACCCCTGCCAGCCGCGCCGGCATTGAGAGCGGTGACTTGATCACCGCCATCAATGGCAAGCCGATCATCGGCCAGACCCTGAACGACGCCGTCAAGGAGATGCGCGGCGACAAGGGCACGGACATCCTGATCACCATCCTGCGCGTCGGGGAAGACCCGTTCGACGTGACGCTGACCCGCGAAGTGATCGAGCAGAAATCGGTCACGTGGAAGATGCAGAAGAACGATGTCGGCTACCTGCGGATATCCAGCTTCAACGAGCGCACGACCTTGCTGCTCGAAGAGGGGACCGAAGGTATTTCCAAAGCGACCGGCGGTCGTCCGAAAGGCCTGATTGTCGACCTGCGCAACAATGGCGGCGGATTGCTGGACCAGGCCGTGTCGGTGTCCGACATGTTCCTGTCGGGTGGTGAAGTCGTCTCCACGCAAGGTCGGCGCGCGTCTGACATCGAGCGCTACAACGCCCGCACGGGCGAGGTCTTCAAGGGCGTGCCAGTCGTCGTCCTGATCAATGGCGGGTCCGCGTCTGCATCCGAAATCGTTGCCGGCGCCCTGAAGGACCGGGGCCGCGCAACGATTGTTGGCACGACCAGCTTCGGCAAGGGATCGGTCCAGACTGTTATTCCGCTGGGCGCTGATCGCGGTGCCATTCGCCTGACGACAGCGCGCTATTACACGCCGTCCGGCCGCTCGATCCAGGCGCTGGGTATCGACCCGGACATCGAGATCGCCCAGTCGCGCCTGACCGAGGAAGAACTGGCCAAGATCAAGCGCTGGTCGGAAGCTGACCTGCCGCATGCCCTGGCCAATGAAGACGGTGAGCAGCGCCACGAAATGACGATGCCTGACGAGCAGCCGCCTGAAGACTACAAGGGCGAGGATTTCCAACTGGAACGCGCTGTTCAGATGTTGAACGAAGGCACTGGAACTGCCAGTGCATTTCGCCGCGCAGGTTAAGGTCTGTTTGCGACCTGTTAACCAGATTGCCGCATTCAAGGTCGTTCAGGATTCCACTTGTTGATCACATGAGGTCGCCGCATGCCGTACCGGAGAGACGTTGAACCGTCTCCCCTTCGAACCGGAATTGTCCATGCAGGCCTGAGCCTGCTGGTGTTCGGCGGTGTGGCGGGAGCTCTCGGCGTGGGTATCCAGTTTTCTGGTGACCCGTCCGCAGCAGGCCCGCGCCAGCAGCTTGCCCTGTTTGAAACGGTCGACGATGCCAAGCCAGCGCTCAAGTCGCGGCTGAAGACGGATACGTCTGATACGGTCATGGTCGCTGTCCTCGACGATGATGGCTATGCCGAAGTCGACAGCGGCGACGAGCCGAGCCTCGGCGTTGATTATGCCGACGGAGCTGAAGCGACCGGAACCGGCGGTCCTTCGGATGATCCGGTGGCCGACGCCGCCGGCTCTGGCGTGCGCATCAACGGCAAGCTCGTGAAGCCGGGTGAATCCTATGGCGAAGTCACGGCGATCGTCTCGCTTGGCTCGGTGCCGATCTCCGGCATGTCGGAAACCATCAATGGCGTGCGCCTGCCGCGCATCGCTGCGGACGGCCGGGCACCTGCGGACGCTTATGCGCGGCCATTCGCCAATCCGGGCCAGAAGCCGGTTGTGGCGCTTGTCGTCGGCGGCCTCGGCATCAATGCCACGCACACCAAATCAGCGATCGAGGAATTGCCGCCTGAAGTGACGCTGTCCTTCGCGCCGGACGCCCAGCGCCTGCAATACTGGATCGATCGCGCCCGCGCGTCCGGCCATGAAGTTCTGATCGAGCTGCCGATGGAGAACTTCGACTATGGGCGCATGAAGATGCACCCGCAGACCCTGCTCGCCGGCAGGGGCGCGGATGTGAACGTGTCGCGCCTTAATACATTGCTCGGACGCGCTTCGGGCTATTTCGGCGTGATCAATTACCAAGGCGCGAAATTCTCGGGCGATGCCGCCGCCGTGCGGCCCGTGCTTGAAGCCTTGAGCCAGCGCGGCGTTGCGCTGGTCGAGGATGGCAGCCTTGAAGACGCGAGTTTTGACGCGGTGGCTGATGAAACGCGTGTACGGTACGTCAAGGCATCTTCTCCCATCGACACCAAGCTGACAGCGGACGATATCAATCTGGAACTGCTTGAGCTGGAAACGCTCGCCAAGGAAAAAGGCGCGGCCATGGGGGCGGGCTATGCGTTCCCGATCACCATCGAGATGGCGAAGATCTGGACCAGCGAACTTGGCCAGAAGGGTATCCTTCTGGCACCCGTGTCAGCCCTTGTGGGCACGACGCCTGCAGAATTGGTCGAAGACGGCCGAGTCCACACTGGCAGCATTGCACCGGCTCCTGTAAACCCTGCCGGGTGAAACCATCGATTGTCGATCCTGAACGCTACCGGCCGAATGTCGGACTCGCCCTCTTTTCGAAGGCGGGCCATGTCTTCATAGGCCGCAGGATCAATGGCCGCGGCGCCTTTCAGTGGCAGATGCCACAGGGTGGCGTCGACAAGGGCGAGGCCGCATGCGACGGAGCATTGCGCGAGCTGGAAGAGGAAATCGGGGTTCCCGAGAAACTTGTCGATGTTCTCGAGGAGACCGAGGACTGGCTGTATTATGATTTTCCGCCGGACCTGAAGAAGCGTTTGCCGGGACCGTATATCGGGCAGCGCCAGAAATGGTTTGCGTTCCGTTTCAAGGGATCTGACAGCGATGTGCGGCTCGACCGGCACACGCCGGAATTCGATGCCTGGCGCTGGGCGCCGCTTGATGAGACCCCCGGACTGGTTGTGCCCTTCAAGCGTCTCGTCTATTCCGAGGTAGCTCAGCGGTTCCAACGCTGGACCGAGCCTGTGCAGGGCGGCAAGCCCTTGCAGGGTTGAGGGAGGGCAAAATAGCCAAGACGCTATTGATGATTCACGGCATTGGGTGCGGCGGCGACGCTTGGGACCGGATGCGGCCCGGGTTCGAGGCGGCGGGCTGGATCTGCGAGGCGCCGACCCTGTTTCCCGACCAGCGGACCCTTGACAATCCGCCGGCGACTCTCTCCGACCTTGGCTTTGATGACTATGTTGCCGCGATGGCGGAAACGGCCCGCAAGATTGCACTTGATACGGGCGCCAAGCCGGCTGTGATCGGGCATTCGATGGGCGGGCTGATCGCGCAATGCCTGGCGGAGCGCGGCCTGGTCTCGCAGGCTGTGTTCCTGACGCCGGCCCAGCCAAAAGACTGTTCTGAAGTCAGCTTTTCGGTCGTCTATACGTTCCTGAACATCCTCCTGACGCGCGACCGCAAGCGTGCTTACAAGGTCTGGCGATCGGGTTTCCGGTTCGGCGTTCTCAATCGCGTTCGGAGGCGGCGGCATGAGGCGATCTATGCGCGCGCGCGGTTTGATTCCGGCAAGGTGTACGGCGACCTGACCGACGGCATCGAGGTCGACGAAGGCCTCGTCACCGCTCCGACCCTGACGATAGCCGCCTCGCACGACCGCGCCACGCTGGCGCGCGCCGTGCGCAAGGTAGGCGAGAAATATGCCCGGTCGCCGGTGCCGGGGGACTTTTTCGAATATCCCGACAATGCGCACTGGATCCTGGATGAGCCGGGAACGGATTCCGTCGTGGCCGATATTGCGGAATGGCTGGACCAGCCGATCGGAGCCCACACCTGATCGTTACGGCCGCCGATATCGAAAAGGAGCGCTCGTAATTTACGAACGCCTCCTCGAATGTCACGTCTGACTTAGCGACTATTCGGCGACGGCTGTGATCTTGGCGGTTCCGGTCGCGCCCGCCGTATTCGAGTAGCCGGTGGAGAAGCCGACATCGGTGCCAGTCTCGTCGAACGTGGCGCAGAGGTCGCCGTCCGGGGTCTGGCCGCAAACCGTATGGGTCGCATCGTCCATTGTGTAGGGAATGGCTTCGCCGCCATCCATCGTCGCTGTGCCGTCCGTGTTGAACACGACGACCGAGGTCGTGCCGTCGGCGGCCGCGAATTCCACGGTCGTCGAGCCCGCCAGTGCGGGCATTGCCGCGAAGGCGAACGCCGCAGCGGTGCACAGGATTGTCTTTTTCATGTTCCAAACTCCCTTTGGTTTTTCATTGGCCATGTCTCTGGCGACGAATGAGTAGCAGCGCCCGGCGCGCCTGCAAAATGAATAGATTGCAAAAATTGTGCTGCGCGCGCGGCGCCTGTGAGGGCGCTTCGCGGGTGGGGCCGAGGTGTCGGACGGTGGATGCGGGTCAGGTGTCGGGGATGGGACCCACATATCCGTATTCCCGGCGCAGGCCGGGATTTCTTGCAACAAGTCCGGACAGGATGGCCTGAGGCCCCGGCATGCGCCGGGGACACGGAGATGGGGCGTCTGTGAGAGCCAGCCTCAGCTGGTCCGACACCGGTGCACGGAAGCAGCCTGGATGATGCCCGGACAGGTCATCCGACAGCTGGATGATCACGACACGGCCATTCCACAAAACGCCCCAGAGCATTTGGCTGCCGGGGCCGCCTGCTGCGCGGAACTATCACTTCAGGCGCTGGATGCGCCAGAAGACCAGCGGCCAGATCGGCAAGAGGTACCAGGGCAGGCCGGGCAGGGGCGTGAGGAGGGAGAAGGCTGGCATCGCGGCGCATTTTACGCTCCGCGTGGCGGGGGGTGGAAAAGTTACCCCTCACCCCCCCGTCGCACGGCGAAAGGAGGTGAGGAGAATGTTGGAGAGAGGCGATGCCTCCGCCGACCAGCCTATTGGTTGGCAACCCGCAGGAAGCGGTTGCGCAGGTCGGCGTCAGACTTGAACACGCCGGCAAACTGGGTCGTGATCGTGGTGACGTCCTTGTGGTGGATGCCCCGGGTCGACATGCACTCGTGCACGGCTTCGATCAGGACGGCGGTTCCCATCGGCGCGAGGCTGTCAGTGATCGCATCGCAGATTTGTGCGGTCATCGTTTCCTGCGTCTGGAGGCGCTTGGAGAAGATTTCGACCACGCGCGCCAGCTTGGAAATGCCGACAACAGCCGCCGATGGCTTGTAGGCGACATAGGCCTTGCCGATGAAGGGGGCCATGTGGTGTTCGCAATGGCTCTCGACGTCGATATTGCGCAGGATGACGATGTCGTCATAGCCCTGAACGTCTTCGAATGTCCGGGACAGGTATTTCACGGGGTCTTCATCATAGCCGGAGAACCACTCTTTATAGGCGTTGACGACGCGCTTGGGCGTGTCGAGCAGGCCTTCACGGCGCGGATCGTCTCCGGCCCAGGCGATAAGGGTGCGAACGGCTTCTTCAGCCTCTGCGACTGTCGGGCGAACCAGAGGCTCTCCCCGAGATGAGTCGTTCTTGGGAGTGATGGCATCCATGGCCATGGTTAAGTGTCCTTCGACTGAGGGACGGAGGTCGAGCCGAGGCTTGGTCTGGGAAACCGGATGGCCCCCTGCCCGGACTTAACGCCCGCCCGAGTTGTTACCCTCAGGGCGATAGTTGAGAAGATAGGCGCGCGAATGCGCTGTTTCCAGAGAATTCTACGGTTACGCCGAGTAAACGGATGTCGGAAATTTTATTGCCCGTCGCCGGGCCGGGTGATATTGCGCCGATATGGATATGAACCGGCGTGCCTGCAAATTGCCAAAAGGCTGTTGTTGTTAAGACGACAAGCGCCCATTAGGGCATCTCGCCCTCTCAATAGGGCAAATTCATTTCTTTTTTCCTCGTTCGAGCCCGAAATTCCATGACTCTTCGTATCTATGACACCGCGAAACGCGCGAAACGCGTGTTTGAACCGCAAGACCCTGCCCGGATCACGCTCTATGTCTGCGGGCCAACGCCGTACAATTATGCCCATATCGGGAATGCGCGGCCACCGATTGTGTTCGATGTGCTGCGGCGGGTGCTGGCCAGCCGGTATGGTGCCAAGGCGATCGTGTATGCCCGCAACATCACCGACATTGAAGACAAGCTCATCGCCGCGTCCCTGGAGACGGGCGAACCCATCGAGGCGATCGCGCAGAAGTTCGCGAAAATCTACAATGACGATATGGCCGCGCTGAACGTCGCGCCGCCGACGATCGAGCCCTGGGCGACAGAGCATGTGCCGGAAATGATCGAGATGATCGAGAAGCTGGTGCGCAAGAAATACGCCTATGTCGGCGCGCAGGGCGTCTGGTTCTCGGTCAGCTCGATGCCGGACTATGGCAAGCTGTCTGGCCGCAAGCCGGAGGATAATGAAGCCGGCGCGCGGGTTGGGATCGACACCGACAAGCGCGATCCGGCGGATTTTGCGCTGTGGAAATTCGCCAAGCCCGGTGAACCGGTCGATGCGATCTGGGACAGTCCGTGGGGCCGCGGCCGGCCCGGCTGGCATATTGAATGCTCGGCCATGGCGGCCAAGCATCTCGGCAAGACCATCGACATCCATGGCGGCGGGATCGACCTGCAGTTCCCGCACCACGAAAACGAGATCGCGCAATCAGAATGCGCGCATGGCGAAGTGATGGCGAATTACTGGATTCACAATGGTTTCCTCGACATGGGCGGGGAGAAGATGTCGAAATCGCTCGGCAATTCCGTGCTGATCCATGACCTGCTGCAGGCCTGGCCGGGCGAGGTGCTGCGCTTCGCGATTCTGAGCGGGCACTACCGCGCGCCGCTGGACTGGAACGAGGACTTGTTGAAGCAGGCCAAGACCACGCTCGACCGGGTGTATGGCGCACTGCGGCGTGTGTGGGACCAAGAGGGGGGGCATGGGGGTGAAAAGGGTTTGGCAAGGGCGTTGTCTGATGACCTTAACACGCCCGAGGCGCTGGCCGAACTGTCACGTCTTGCGAGTGAAGCGAACATGGCCGCCGACCACAAGGATCCTGACGCCATGGCAAATGCCCGGGCGAACCTGCTGGCAGCGGGTGATCTGCTGGGTTTGCTGACCCAGACTCCGAAAGCATGGGAGCAGGGCGTCGATGCCGGCGGAAACGCCCGGATCGATGCGCTGGTGCAGGGGCGGATCGATTCGCGCGCGGCGCGCGACTGGGCCGAGGCAGACCGTATCCGGGACGAACTGGCCGCTGAAGGCATCGAGATCATGGACGGGCCATCCGGCTCGACGTGGCGGCGGGCCTAGGCAAGCGTCAAATTTGGTCAAAATTCGCATGGCGGCGCGAACGCGATCTTTCGGTCTGTCGCCTATGCAGGTTTCCCCACCTCCCGTCGGGGCCCGGTTGTCATCAACCTTGGGCCGCGCGGAAATCATACAACCTGGGTCCCCCGATTCGTCGGGGGACCTTTTTTTGTGCCGGTGGTTCCTGTCTGATCGTTAAATTGACCCGGCCGGGCGGCGCATGGGACGAATAAGCCTCGGGCCTAGAACCCCCGTTTCAATGCACCCAATCTCCTTCAGGGCCGTCCTCTTCCAAGCTGTTGAGGATGGCTCCTTTTTGCCTGCGCCTGATGCGGCTGCTTGCGATCATGGCGGCCCGGGTCCATCTTTGCAGGCGATGAGCGACCTGTACCACAACCGTATCCTCGAACTGGCGGCGAACATTCCGCATCTCGGCACCCTTGAGGGCGCGGAAGCCTCGGTGCTGAAAGTGTCCCGGGTCTGCGGATCGACGGTCAATGTCGAGATCATCCTCGATGAGAGCGGCGACCATATCGCGGCCATTGCGGTGGACCCGAAGGCCTGCGCACTGGGACAGGCCGCAACGGCGATTCTGTCGGAATATGCTGTGGGTGCGTCCGTTGACGAGGTGATTGCCGCGCGCGATGCAATGAAGGCCATGCTGAAGGAAGACGGCCCACCGCCGGAAGGCCGGTTCTGGGAGCTGCGCCACCTCGAGCCTGTCGCCGACTATCCCCCGCGGCATACATCGACGCTGCTGGCCTTTGAGGCCGCTGTGGCGGCGATAGAGCAGGCGCGTGTGGCGCGAGGTCTCGCGCCCGCGACGGTGAGCTGACGGTGCCCGGGATACGCCGAAAGGCCGTCTACGGGCTGCTGCGCGTCTACAAGGCCAGTTTTTCCCTGATCTTCTATGCGGCGGGCGCGCGCTGCCAGCACAAGCCGAGCTGTAGCGAATATGGCGCCGACTGTATCGCCCGGCACGGCTGGTGGGCCGGCGGCTGGATGGCCTTTGCCCGGTTCATACGGTGCCGGCCCGGCGGCAGTTTCGGCGATGATCCGGCACCAGCGCAAAAACCCGACGTGCCGGCCTGGCAGCCGTGGCGCTATGGCGACTGGAAATCCGGCGGACGGTCCGTCCCGACATCGTCGGTGGTTGAAAATCCCCCGGAGGGATGAGATATAGGGGCTGATGATCTGTTCGTACCGTATCCAGCCCACAAGCGGCCTGACCATGCGAACCCGCCCGGGTGCATGACACCCCGCAGCGCGCCGCGGCGCTCCTGAGACTCATGTACCCCGCAAACTCCCCTCGACCTGGCCGCCCGGCCTGATGAGATCGCCCCCGTAATTGGGGTGGGATTTTCGGTGAACTCGCGTTATGCAGACTGCCGCAGGCAGGCCTTTCCGGACAAGACTTGCCGCGCCTCGTGCGCCAGACCGCTGAAGAAGACTGAAACATGATCAAAGTATCCCTGCCCGATGGATCGGTGCGCGAATTTGAAGAGGGCGCCAGCCCGTTCGATGTCGCCAGTTCGATCTCGAACTCCCTTGCCAAGAAGGCCATTGCCGCCCGTGTGGACGGCGAATTACGCGACCTGATGCGCCCGCTGGACGGCGATGCGCGCGTCGAGATCGTGACGCCGAATGACCCCGAAGGCCTTGAGCTGATCCGGCACGATGCCTCGCACGTGCTGGCGCAGGCCGTGCAGGCACTCTACCCGGACGCGCAGGTGACAATCGGCCCGGTCATAGATGACGGGTTCTATTACGATTTCGCCCGCGAAGCGCCGTTCTCTACAGAGGATTTTGACCGAATCGAAGCGAAGATGCGCGAGATTGTCGATGCCGATTACCCCATCGTCCGCGAAGTCTGGGAGAAAGACGCCGCCATCGCCGAGTTCAAGCGGATCGGCGAGGACTACAAGGCCCGGATCATCGATGACATCATCCCGCCGGGCGAGGCGATCACGCTGTACCGCCAGGGCGACTGGTTCGACCTGTGCCGCGGGCCGCACTTGCCCTCGACGGGCAAGCTGCCGAAAGCGTTCAAGCTGATGAAGCTGGCCGGAGCCTATTGGCGCGGCGATTCCAAGAACGAGATGCTGCAACGCATGTACGGCACGGCGTGGGGCAACGAGAAGGACCTCAAGGCCCATCTTGTGCGCCTGGAAGAGGCCGAGAAGCGCGATCACCGCAAGGTGGGCGCTACGCTCGACCTGTTCCACTTCCAGCCGGAAGCGCCGGGCTCTGTCTTCTGGCACCCGAAGGGCTTCATGATCTGGCGCCAGCTGGAGGCCTATATCCGCCGCCAGCAGGACGCGGACGGCTATGTCGAAGTGAAGACGCCGCAACTGTTGAACTCGGTGTTCTGGGAACAGTCTGGCCACTGGTCGAAATTTCGCGAGAACATGTTTGTCGTGCCGGACGAGATTCCGTCGATCGAGGATGAAGGCCCGATCCTGACAGGTGACAGCGACCTGATGGCGCTGAAGCCGATGAACTGTCCGGCGCACGTCCAGATATTCAAGAACGGGCAGCGCTCGTATCGCGACCTGCCGATCCGCATGGCCGAATTCGGCTGCTGCCATCGCAACGAAGCCCATGGCGCGCTGCACGGCCTGATGCGCGTGCGCCAGATGACGCAGGATGATGCGCACATTTTCTGCCGCGAGGATCAGATTGCCGACGAGACGCTGCGCTTCCTGAAACTGTTCGAGCGCGTCTACGGCGATTTCGGCCTGTCGGAGATTTCCTACAAGCTGGCGACGCGGCCGGAAATGCGCGCCGGTTCCGACGAGACATGGGACCGGGCCGAGAAAGCGCTGTCCGATGCGCTGACGGCGGCCGGCATGACATTCGAGATCGCCGAGGGCGAAGGCGCGTTCTATGGCCCGAAACTCGAATTCCACCTGACGGATGCGATCGGCCGGACCTGGCAGTGCGGCACGTTCCAGCTCGACTATGTGCTGCCGGACCGCCTCGATGCCGAATATACGGGTTCGGACGGCGCCAAGCACCGGCCGGTCATGCTGCACCGGGCCGTGTTCGGCACGTTCGAGCGCTTCATGGGCATCCTGATCGAGCACTATGCCGGCGCGTTCCCGCTCTGGCTGTCGCCTGTGCATGTCGTGGTGGCGGCGATCACGGACGCGGCCAATGACTATGCCCACGAGGCCGCCGCTGCCCTGCGCAAGGCGGGGCTGCGGGTCGAGGTCGATACGCGCAACGAGAAGATCAATTACAAGGTTCGCGAGCATTCGGTGCAAAAAGTGCCGATCATTGCTGTTGTCGGTGGCCGTGAAGCGGAGGAGCGCACGCTGGCGTTGCGCCGGCTCGGCAGCCAGGGACAGCAGATGATCAGCCTGGACGAGGCTTGTGTGAGCCTCGCCGAGGAAGCGCTGGCGCCCGATCTCAAGCGGGCTGAGTGAGCGACGCACCGTGACAAGCCGGGGCCTTGGCGACAGAGTGAAACCCATGTCCTACGCGCCCATCCTTGCAGCTGCGTTCGTGCTCTGGCCGGTGATGGGGCTGCTCGGCGCGCAAGGGTATGGCCCGTTGCTGGCCCTTGCCGCGCTGCCTGCGCTGGCCCTTGCGCGGCCGAAAATGCCGCCTGCAAACTATGCCCTGATGGCGCTGGCCTTCGTCGCATGGGCGGCGATCAGCGAGATCTGGTCGCCGGCATCGCGCGGCCTGATTTCGGGCAACCTGCTGGAAGGCAATTTTGCGATCCGCGCGTCGAGCGTGCGGATTGTCCTGACGGCGCTATTCGGGGCGCTGGCCGTGGCCGGCGCGCTGCGCATTGCGACCGGCACCGCCCAGATATCGACGCGGGTGATGCTGGGGGCGTTCGCGGTGCAGGGCTTGCTAGTGGCCGCGAGCGCCGTGTTCGGCGGTCCGGTCGTTGCGATGATTTACGGGCCGGACCCGATGGAGCAAGCCAAGGGCTTCCAGAATATCGGGCGCAATGCCAATGCCTTCATTCTTGTCTTGCCGATCCTCGCCGCCTATCTCGCCGCGCGTCCCGGATGGCGCTGGAAGGCGGTCGCGGGCGGCCTCGTCCTGGCGAGCGTTGTTGTCGTCGTGCGGGGAGATTCTCAATCGGCGTTGATCGGTGTGGTGTTCATGCTGATGGCTTGGGCGATTGTCTGGCTGATACCCCGCACGGGCTATCGCTGGCTGATCTGCCTGATGGCGGGATACGTGGCCTCTGCGCCTGTCCTGATCGGTTTTGCCATCAACCTGATGCGTCAGGCGCGGATCAGCCTGCCGGGATCGTTCCAGTCGCGGGCCTGGTCGTGGGAAGTGGTCATCGGCAAGGCCGTCGAGAAGCCCTTGTTCGGGCACGGGATCGCCGCGTCAAAGACTTGGCGTGAGACTTATGCCGACCACCCGGCCTGGCTGGCACAGCTGCCTGGCTTCTGGGCGGACTATCCGGTCGTTCCGGGGCATCCTCACAATATGGCGCTGCAGATCTGGGCGGAAACGGGTGTCGTGGGCGCGGTGCTGGCAGGGCTGACGTTGGTCGTCATTGCCTTCCGGCTGCCGACGCCGCAATCCCTGCGGCCTGACGTGCGGTATGCGATTGCGGGCCTCGTAGGCGCGGTCGCCAGCCTGTTCAGCTTTTCCTACAATGTCTGGAACGATTCCTTCTGGGCCAGCGTGATCCTGGCCGCATGCGCGATCATCGTCCTGTCGCGGCGGAACCGCGCGTCGACATGAATGGCTTGGCGACGGTCTCCGCAATCGTCGTTTCCTATAGGACCGGCCCGCGCCTGCATGAATGCCTTTACGCCCTGAAATCGGATCCGGACATTTCCGAGATCATCCTGGTCGATAATGGCAATCCGCCGGACGCCGAGGCCTGGATCGATGGCTTTCTCGCCCGAACCGACAAGGTGCGCCTCATCCGGTCCGGGACTAATCCGGGATTTGGAACGGCCGTGAACCAAGGCGCCGCGAGCGCGCTGGGCGAGATCCTGCTCGTGATCAATCCGGACGCCGTGATCCGTCGCGGATCCGTCGGGCCGTTGCTTGCTGCGAGGGAGGGGCAGTCGGAACCGGTTCTGGTGGGCGGCAAGATTTTCGATACAGGCGGCCATGAAGAGCGCGGGTGCCGGCGCAACACACTGACGCTGTGGCGCGCCCTTGGACTGGGCAAATGGACGCTGGAAGACCAACAGGCGCCGACCGGACCGATCTCCGTGGGCGCTGTGTCTGGTGCCTTTTTCCTGATGGGGCGAAAGGCATTCCGCAAGCTGGGTGGTTTTGACGAGAATTACTTCCTGCATGTCGAAGACATAGACCTCTGCCGTCGCGTGATCGATTCCGGCGGCAGCGTTATCTACCAGCCTCTGGCCGGCGCACTGCACTATGGGTCGACTTCGAAAGTGCCCTCAAGCCTGGTGCAGGCCCACAAGGCAAAGAGTCTCGCGCGCTATTTCCGCCAGTTTGCGAAAGGTCCGTCAGAGCGGGCCCTCGTCGTGCTGGCGACGCCCCTGATCAGCCTTGTGCTCAAGCTGCGCGGCTAGAGAATCGCCGGGATCACGCGGTCTGGCGGGCGGTGGCCGTCTGCGAACGTCTTGATATTAATGATGACCTTCTCGCCCATCTCGGTACGGCCCTCAATCGTGGCCGAGCCCATGTGCGGCAGGAGGAGGACATTCGGCAAGCCGAGCAATTCCTCGTTCACGGCGGGTTCGCGCTCGAACACGTCGAGCCCGGCGCCCGCGATCTTGCCCGCCTTCAGGGCGCGCGCGAGGGCGGCCTCGTCGATGACTTCACCGCGGGCCGTGTTGATGAGGTAGGATTCCGGCTTCATCAGATCGATACGGCGCGCGTTCATCAGGTGGAACGTGGCGGGCGTGTGCGGGCAGTTGATCGAGACGATATCCATGCGCGCGAGCATCTGGTCGAGGCTGTCCCAATAGGTCGCCTCGAGCAGCTCCTCGGTGCGGGGGCTGACCGGCTTGCGGTTATGGTAGTGGATCTGCAGGCCGAAGGCCTTGGCGCGGCGCGCGACGGCCTGGCCAATCCGGCCCATACCGATGATGCCGAGGCGCTTGCCGGCGAGGCGGCGGCCCATCATCCAGGTCGGGGTCCAGCCATCGAACCGGCCCTGGTCCATGACCTGCGCGCCTTCGTGCAGGCGGCGCGGCACGGCGAGGATCAATGCCATGGCGACGTCGGCGGTGTCATCCGTCAGGACGCCCGGCGTATTGGTGACGGTGATGCCGCGCTGAACAGCGCTCTGGACGTCGATATTGTCGACCCCGGCCCCGAACTGGGCAATCAGGCGCAATTGGTCTCCGGCGCGTGCCAGGACGCGCCCGTCAATCCGGTCGGTTACGGTCGGAACAAGGACGTCCGCCGTCTGGACGGCGGCGACCAGTTCTTCATGGGTGAAGGCATGATCGTCCTGGTTGAGGCTTGTATCGAACAATTCCTTCATGCGCAGCTCGACAGCGGCTGGCAGTTTCCGGGTCACGACGATCTTCAGTTTCTTGGTAGGCATGTGGCCCCTCTGCATGTCTCCCATCGGGCTTAGCAGAGCGATGCGCGAACGCCAACGCCTGTTGTTTTACACCCGATTCATCTGGATGTGAGAAGATGGTTCCCTTAACGTTACGTCAGGCCACCTGCACATGAAATGGGCACTTTTTGTCATTTCGGGAATTTTCCTGATGAGCGCCTCTGCTGCGGTTGAGGGGCCTCAGGTGACGCGGATCAGCCAGTTTTCCGGCAAGGCCGTACCGCGCTTCGAGACGCTGAAATACGCTGCGGTGAATGGCCGCTCAGGCCCCAGCCGCGAACAGTCGGTGGTCTGGCGGTATGAACGCAAAGGCCTTCCGCTGCTGATCATCAAGGAAACCCGCGACTGGCGGCGGGTGCGCGATCCATCGGGTGATGAGGTCTGGGTCCATGCGCGCATGCTGGAGCCCGGTGCGGCGGCGATGGTACAGTCGGTGACCGCAATCCATGAGGCGCCGAATCCGACGAGCGCTGAAGTGGCGTCACTGGAGACCGGGGTGCTGGTGGAACTCGGCGATTGCCGCGCCGACTGGTGTGCGGTCAAAGTCCAGGGTTTCCATGGCTGGGTTAGCCGCGCGGCGCTGTGGGGCGCCGATACGGGCGAGGCAGGTCTGTAAATCGGGGTGGGTCAGGCGGTTGACAAGCCGCGCCGGTCGCTGTGGTTAGGCGCTTACGTCTATTCTCAGGAGAGTTCGCCGATGTCCGGACCGCATGATTTTCACACCCCGAAATCCAGCTATTCCAAAGCCGACCTGCTGGAGTCCGGCAAAGGCGGCTATTTCGGCCCCGGGAATGCGCAACTGCCGATCCCGCCCATGCTGATGATGGACCGGATCACCGAGATCACCATGGATGGCGGCGCCTATGGCAAAGGCAGCGTGATTGGCGAACTCGATATCACGCCGGACTTGTGGTTCTTCGCGTGCCACTTCCCGGGTGACCCGGTGATGCCCGGTTGCCTCGGTCTCGACGCCATGTGGCAAGCCGTTGGCTACTGGCTCGGCTGGTCCGGCAGCCCCGGCAAGGGGCGCGCGCTCGGCGTTGGCGAAGTGAAGTTCACCGGAGAGATCACGCCCGACAAGAAGCTCGTGCGTTACGTCATCGACATCCGGCGCGTGCGCCGGGGCAAATTGAATCTCGGCATCGCTGATGGCCGCGTCTATGTTGACGACGAGCATGTCTACACTGCGCTCGACATGAAGGTCGGCCTGAAGAACGTCGCCACCTGAGGCTGACGGTGCTTGACGTATGGCGAGCTGCTGCCTAGCCCGTTGAGCAGAAAAACGCATAATTAGGAGGAGGCCCGCATGGCCGAAGACTGGAACCTGCCCGCTGGCGACCTGATGAAGGGCAAGCGCGGCATCGTGATGGGTGTTGCCAACCAGAACTCGATAGCCTGGGGCATCTCAAAGCAGCTCGCCGCGCAGGGCGCCGAGATCGCGTTCACCTATCAGGGCGAAAGCCTCGAGCGCCGCGTGCGCCCGCTGGTCGAGAGCGTTGGCATGGATACGATGATCCCGGCGGATGTGACCGACGATGCCAGCATGGATGCGGCGTTCGAGCAGGTCAAAGACAAATGGGGCAAGATCGATTTTCTCGTCCACTCCATTGCCTTTGCCGGCAAGGACGAGCTGCAGGGCTCGATGGTCGAGAACACGACGCGCGAGGGCTTCCGCCGCGCCATGGACATTTCCGTGTTCAGCTTCATCGATTCCTCGCGCCGAGCGGCGGCCCTGATGCCGGATGGCGGATCGATCATGTGCATGACCTATCTCGGCGCCGAGCGCACCGTGCCGTCTTATAATGTGATGGGCGTGGCCAAGGCGGCGTTGGAAGCGGCGACCCGCTATGCGGCGCGCGACCTCGGACCGCAGGGAATCCGCGTCAACGCGATCTCGGCGGGCGCGATGCGCACCCTGTCGCTGGCCGGTATCCGCGGCGGCAAGAGCCTGATGGGCACCGGGCGCGACTGGTCGCTGCTGAAGGAAGACACGAGTATGGAAGGCGTTGCTGGTTGCGCGCTGTACCTGCTGTCGTCGCTCGGCCGGTCGATCGCCGGCGAAGTGATCCATGTCGATGCGGGCTATCACGCTGTCGGCGTGCCGGATATGTCGGAGGATTAGGGGCGGAGGCAAGCATGAAGACGCGTGACGACACACACGTTCCGCTGCCTGATTTTCCGGCCTATACCGTGGACGAGATGCAGGCGCGGGCGGCAGCGTTTCATGCCGCCATGGTCCGTGCGTGCGTTTTCAGACACGCCCGTGGCGCGTGAGGTCCTCGAACATTGCGTCCTGACGGCAGGTTCTGCGCCGTCCGGCGCCAATCACCAGCACTGGTATTTCGCCTGCGTCGGTTCGCCGGAGAAGAAACGCGAGATTCGTGAGGCCGCCGAGGCCGAGGAGCGCGAATTCTATTCCGGCAAGGCGAGCGCGGAATGGCTGGGCGCGCTGGCGCTGATCGGCACTGATGCAGACAAGCCGTCCATGGAGATCGCGCTCTGGCTGATCTGTATCTTTGCGCAGCGACGCGGCGGTTTGCGCACGAGCGAAGACGGCAAGAATTACTATATTCATGAGAGTGTCGGGATCGCGACTGGGATGCTGATCTCGGCCTGTCATATGGCGGGCCTTGCAACGCGGGTGCATACGCCCAGCCCGATGAAATTCCTGAATGGCATATGCGGACGTCCGGAAACGGAAAAGCCCTTCCTGATCCTGGTGGCGGGCCATCCGGCCGACGATGCAATGGTGCCCCCGCATGCCCTCATCAAGAAACCGCTGGACGAAATTGCAGGGTTTTTCTGACAGCGCCTATTGGATCGTGATGGCCGGGCCGACGAGGCGGATCGAATAGATCATGTCCTTGCGCTCGCCCATCTGGATGCTGAAGGCGGCAAGTTCGATATCGCCTGACAGGCCCTCTGGCACGACGGCGCCCCGGGCCGTGTGGCGAAAGGGGGCGAACTGGTCCTTGCCAGTCTCGGCCTCGAAATGGCGAAAGGTCCAGTCGCGGATACGCGGGCGTGCCCTGAGCGACTGGCCCGCGGTCATGCGCAGGGGCACATCCTCGCTCAGCGTGCCGGACAGGTTGATGAAAACCTGCGTTGCCCAGACACCGGTCCTGGTGACCACGACGCCGATGGCGACATGGGTGAGATCCGGATTGAGGATGTTGGCGCGATGGCGGGGGCTGTTCATGAGGTTCTCGTGCAGCTGCGGCAGGCTTTTGGAGAAGTTGTAACGTCCCCGGACGATCTCCAGCATGGCCAGGTTTTCGGCTGAGCGCTGGATCAGGGCGCGCCGGTCGAGCGCTGTGACGCGGTCGCCGGGCGAGCGGCCATCGAGGCTTTGATGATCGAAGAAATGGTTGGCGGCCATGTCCAGGCTCTGGAACCGGGCCGGGCCGAGCAGTTCGCGGCGCAAGGCCAGTGGCGACAGGCCGCGCGTGGTGCGCTCAACATTGATACGTTCGAGGAAGGCCGCTTCCATCTTCGTGTCGAACTTGTAGCCGGCGGGCAGCTGACGGAGGCAAGGGCGAACGGCCTCCACATAATCGGCGGTTGTCTGTCCGCGCGCCGAGAGGCGCAGGTCGCAGGCAAAGGCTGCGCTGCCAGCAAGGCCGGAGAGGGAGAGGAGCGCCAGCCATCTTGAAAGGGTTTGCCTCATTCAGAAAACCTAGCGGGGTGGGGGGAAGGTGCCCAGTCCTTTGTGCAGCGGGAACCGATGGCTGAAATTGCATGTTACAGTTCCAGAGCCCTGTCGGCCCGGAGGTGCAAAGATGCTGATCATGCTGCTTGTTGTTGCCGTTGTGTCCGGCGCGTTGATTGCGGGCGCGGTGTGGGGTCTGTACGGCAAGCTGCCGAAACGGCTTGAAGGTTTCCTGATTGCCCTTGCGGGCGGTGCGCTGATCCTGTCGGTTGTGACCGAGCTGATCGAACCGTCCATCAGGACATCATCCCTGGCGCTGGCGCTGATCAGCACAGCTGTCGGCGCGATCGTCTTTACCGGTGCCGATTACCTGATCGACGAATAGTGCAAAAGCGATAGTGGCGGCGGCCTGCTCGCGGCGATCACGCTGGACGGCGTGCCGGAGAATCTTGCGCTCGGTTTGGCGCTGATTGGGGCGGGCCCGGCGCAGGTTGCGGCGCTCGCCGGGTCGATCCTCCTGTCAAACCTGCCAGAGGCGGCGGGCGGTGCGAAAGAGATGGAGGAGAGTGGCACGCCGAAAACCAAGGCGCTGATGCTGTGGGTGGGCGCGGCAGTGCTGCTGTCGCCTGCTGCCATCCTTGGCAACCTGCTGCTGGAGGGGGCGAGCCCGCACCGTCTGGCGGGCATAAGGTGCCTTGCGGCTGGCGCCGTGATCGCCTCCCTTGCCACGGAAGTCTTCCCCAAGGCCTACAAGGAAGGTGCCCATATGGCGGGAATGGCGACGGCGCTCGGTTTCATCCTGGCGCTGGTGCTGAGCGAAACAGGCTAGAGGCGGGCGCGGTCTTCGAGCACGCCGACCGAGCGGAGGCGTTCCAGCACTGGCGCGACCATGCGTTCGATGGCTTCGTTATTCGGACGGACATTGCCATAGGCCGGAAGGCCCTCATCCGCGATGACGAGATGGGCTTCGAATTTTGCGGGGTGCGTCCAGCGATAGTGCGCCGCGCGGACGGTGGACATGTATTGCTGCAGCACGCTATCGACGCTGCGGCCGCGATCGATCACATCCCGGCGGATACGGCGCGCGAGGCGCAGGTCGTCGGGCGTGTCGACATAGACCGAGAGGTCGATCAGCGACTTTATCTTCGGCATGGACAGCGCGTGGATGCCTTCGAGCAGGAGGATCGGCGCAGGTTCGATGCGGCGTGTCTTGTCGCTGCGATCATGGCGATCATAGTCATAGATCGGCTGGTCGACGCCCTGACTGGATTTCAGCGCCTTCAGGTCGCGCACCAGGTGGTCGACTTCCTTGGAGACGGGATCGTCATAGTTGACGCCGGCGATGATGGCTTGGCGCTCTGCCTCGGTCTTGTAGTCGCCGTAATAGCTCATCGGATGGTAATAGGCATCCTCGCCGAACATCACGGCGCGGCCGGGGCCGAGATGCGCGAGCAGCGCTTCGGCGAGCGTCGACTTACCGGAGCCGGAGCCGCCGGACATGGCAATCAGGAAAGCAGATTTTCGTTTCGTCATGCGGGTGAGTTTAACGGCAAACCTGCCCTGTCACCAATAGTAATTGTCCATCGGGCTGCTTCCTTTGCATGAGGGTGTGCACGCGTTTCGGGTGGCAAGGGCGCGGCCCATCGCTTATCCCTTTGTCAGGAGGATATTGCGATGACCGACCCGCTTGATCGCGCCATGCACCACGCCCGCACGTGGCTGGACGGCCTGGACACGGCCCCGGTGGGCGGGCGCGCCACCGCAGATGCCCTCAGGGACGCGCTGGGTGGCCCCTTGCCCGAAACGGGAGCAGACGCGGGCGACATCATCGACGCCCTTGCGGCTGGCGCTGGACCGGGCCTGCACGCCAATGCCGGCGGCCGGTTCTTTGCCTGGGTGATGGCAGGTTCGCTGCCTTCGGCGGTGGCGGCCGACTGGCTGGTATCCGCGTGGGACCAGAATTCCGGCATGTTTACGGTGGCGCCGTCGACGACGATCATCGAGGAAATCACCGGTGAGTGGCTGAAGGACCTGTTCGGCCTCCCGCCGGAATGCTCGTTCGCGTTTACGACAGGTTGCCAGCTCGCGCATGTCACGGCGCTGGCGGTTGCCCGACATGCCGTATTGGAGCAGGCGGGTTGGGATGTCGGACGTGACGGGCTTTACGGCGCGCCAGCAATCCGTATCTTGACGAGTGCCAACCGCCACAACACGCTGGACGCTGCTGTGCGTTATCTCGGCATGGGCGAGACGCACATGGAGAGCGTCGCCACCGGCGAATTCGGGAACATGCGGGCCGAAGACCTAGCGGAAAAGCTGTCGGATCCTATGCGGCCGACGATACTTTGTCTCAATGCAGCCGACCTCAATGTCGGGACGTTCGATGATTTTGCGACGCTGATCCCGATTGCGAAGGCGGCGGGCGCCTGGGTGCATGTGGACGGTGCCTTCGGGCTGTTCGCGCGGACATCGCCGGCCTATCGCGCGCTGACGGACGGGATCGACCTTGCCGACAGCTGGGCAACGGACGGCCACAAATGGCTGAACGTGCCTTATGATTGCGGCATGGCTTTCGTACGCGATGCGAGCGCGCACCGTGCGGCGATTGCGATGGGGGCGGCCTATCTGTCGCCCAGCCCGGATGTGCGGGATCCGTCAGACTGGAATTTCGAATTGTCGCGCCGCGCGCGTGCGGTTCCGGTCTATGCGGCGCTGCGGGAACTTGGCCGCGCCGGTGTCGCGGACCTCGTTGAGCGCTGCTGCAGGTATTGTGTGTCGCTGGTGAGCGGCCTCGGTGCCTTGCCGGATGCCCGCGCCCTGAATGTGCCGGTGCTGAACCAGGGGCTTGTCCGGTTTGAGCGCGCCGGTGCGACGGACGCGGAGAATGATGCCTTTACCGACGAGGTCATCCGCCGGACTAATGCGACTGGAGAGGCGTTTTTCTCGGGAACGACCTGGAACGGCGTCAGGGCGATGCGTGTCAGCGTGGTGAGCTGGCGGACAGATGAGCACGACGTGTCCCGGTCCATTGCTGCGGTTGCGCGTGTCCTGTTAGAGACTGCGACATGAAAAGCCCGGCCCCCGCGAAGGGACCGGGCACTGACTATGAGGTGCGTTGCTGCCGCTATTGGCCGGTGACAATCGGCCCGCGTATGGCGAATTCGGTATTGTTGCGGGCAATGTCCAGCGTGAGATAGGCCTGTTGGCCAGGCTGCAGCGAACCGGTCATTGTCGAGCCATAGCCGCGTGCGATCGTATCACCTGCGGGGGAGGTCAGGCGCCAGGCCACGGGCTGGAGCCCCTTGTCCTCGAAGGTCGCGCGGATGTTCTCGTTTCCGGAAATATGGACGGGCAGGGGCGCCTGGAGCTGGCCGTCGACGCGGGCGAAGAGCTGGACAATATAGGTCCGGCCATTGCCGGTTGCGACACCGATGCCGGTGTGCGTGAAGGCGCTGCGGGTCATGTTGTCTGCGTTGACAGGATCGTGCCGGAGGGCCCCGAACAAGTCAGGGGCGTCATGCTCCCCTTCGACGATGGCAATGTTGGCACCCGCAGCGCCGATCAGAACGGTGCGATCAATCATGCGAACGCGTTCGAGATGGCTGCGGCCTTCGGGATCGGCATGGCCGGCATAATCGCGGGCCGCCATGTCCATGGCGTGGATGCGTGCGGCCTGTTCGAGCGACGCGAGCGGCACGAGCGCGGCCTTGTTCTGGTCGGCGCGAACGCGGTCGGTGGCGTCGATCAGCTGGCGCTCAAGCCGGGCGTCCTGTTTCGAATCACCCTGGCTGTCGTAGCAGGCACTGACTTCCTGGTTGAAGACAGCTGGATCCAGCGGCAGTCCATCGGCGAGATCGCACGTGGAGGCTGCCGTCGCGGGCAATGTGAGCGCCGCAATGGCCAGCACTGACAATGACATAAATCTGTAACGGATCTGTAACATAATTGTCACAATACTTTTGCGACACTTATATGTCAATGAAATTTAGTCCGGATACAGAATTGTGTATCTTTCTTCGCTTTTGTTTCCGGACATTTGCGCAAAGAAAAAGGGCCGCCCCGAAGGACGGCCCTGATTGCTCACTTACACGAAACTGTAAGTCTATTCTTCGCCAGCGGCGCCTTCGAGCTGCTTGCCGGTTGCCTGGTCGACGACTTTCATCGACAGGCGGACTTTGCCACGGTCATCGAAGCCCATGAGCTTGACCCAGACCTTGTCGCCTTCCTTGACCAGTTCCTTCGGGTGACCGATGCGCTCGTTCGCCATTTGCGACACGTGCACCAGGCCATCCTTGGGACCGAAGAAGTTCACGAAGATGCCGAAATCTTTCAGGCCAACAACTGTGCCCTGATAGATTTCGCCGATCTCAGCTTCAGCGGTGATCTCCTTGATCATCTTCATGGCTTTCTCGATGGCCGGACGGTCGAGCGCAGAAATCTGCACAGTGCCGTCATCATCGATGTTCACCTTGGCGCCGGATTCTTCAACGATGCCGCGGATGACCTTGCCGCCGGAACCGATGACGTCACGGATCTTGTCGGTTGGCACTTTCATGATTTCCATCTGCGGTGCGTTTTCCGACAGGGCATCGCGCGACGTGTCGAGGGCTTTCGCCATTTCGGCGAGAATGTGCATACGCCCACCCTTGGCCTGCTCGAGTGCCGTCTTCATGATGTCCTTGGTGATACCAGCGATCTTGATGTCCATCTGCAGCGAAGTCAGGCCCTTTTCGGTACCTGCGACCTTGAAGTCCATGTCGCCGAGGTGGTCTTCGTCGCCGAGGATGTCGGAAAGGACGGCAATGCCATCGGCTTCCTTGATCAGGCCCATGGCGATGCCCGACACGGGACGGGAGATCGGCACGCCGGCATCCATCATCGCGAGCGAACAGCCACATACGGTTGCCATCGAGGACGAGCCGTTGGACTCGGTGATCTCGGAGACGAGGCGGATCGTGTACGGGAACTCGGCGTGGTCAGGCAGGACAGCCTGGAGCGCGCGCCAGGCAAGCTTGCCGTGTCCGGTTTCGCGACGGTTGGTACCGCCCATGCGGCCTGTTTCGCCGACCGAATAGGGCGGGAAGTTGTAGTGCAGCATGAATTTCGACTTCGACGTGCCACCGAGACCGTCGATGAACTGTTCGTCATCGCTGGTGCCGAGTGTCGTCACGCAGATCGCCTGTGTCTCACCGCGGGTGAACAGCGACGAGCCGTGCGTACGCGGCAGGAAGCCGGCGAGGGCTTCGATCGGACGGACCTGATCGAGCGAACGGCCATCGATACGCTTGCCGGTTTTCAGGATGTCACCGCGAACCACACTGGCTTCGGCTTCCTTGAAAGCGGCTTTGAACGTGTCGGCGGTCATTTCGCCCGGTGCGTCTTCGGTGCCGACGAGGGCCGCCTTGGCGGTGTCGCGGGCAGCGCCCACGGCCGACTGGCGTTCCAGCTTTTCGGTCAGCGAATAGGCCTTGGACAGGTCCTTGCCGACGAGCTTCTGGATGGCGGAGAGTTCCTTGGAATGGTCTTCCGCTTCGAACTCGAATGGCTCCTTGGCTGCTTTTTCAGCCAGGTCGATGATGGCATCGATGATAGGCTGAATGGCATCATGGCCAGCCATGACAGCGCCGAGCATGACGTCTTCCGACAATTCATAGGCTTCCGACTCCACCATCATCACGGCATCGGCGGTGCCGGCCATGACGAGGTCGAGTTCGGATTCTTGGAGCTCATCGATGGTCGGGTTGATGATGTACTCACCATCCTTGTAGCCAACGCGTGCGGCGGCGATCGGGCCCATGAAGGGGGCGCCGGACAGGACGAGCGCGGCGGATGCGCCGATCATGCCGAGGATATCGGGATCATTCTCGAGATCGTAGGACATGCAGGTCAGGACGACTTGGACTTCGTTCTTGAAGCCCTTGACGAAGAGCGGGCGGATCGGACGGTCGATCAGGCGCGAGGTCAGCGTCTCTTTATCGGTCGGGCGACCTTCACGCTTGAAGAAGCCGCCTGGGATGCGGCCTGAAGCGTAATATTTTTCCATATAGTTGACGGTCAGGGGGAAGAAGTCCTGGCCGGGCTTTGCCGACTTGGCGAAGCAGGCGGTCGCGAGGACCGTTGTGTCCCCATAGGTGACCATTACGGCGCCGTCAGCCTGACGTGCCACCTGGCCCGTCTCAATTGTCAGCGTGCGTCCCGCCCATTCCAGCGACACGGAGTGTTTGTTGAACATTTCGGTTTCTTTCTTTTCACATACGAAAAGCCCGCCGCGGCCCTATTGCCCGGCGGGCTTGTTTTTCCGGATCTAGCGGCGGATGCCGAGTTCCGTGATGAGCGCCTGATAACGCGCGTCTTCTTTGCCTTTGACATAGTCAAGGAGCTTCCGGCGCGTGGCGACCATGGTCAGCAAGCCGCGGCGGGAGTGGTTGTCTTTTTTGTTGGTCTTGAAGTGGTCGGTGAGGTTGTTGATGCGTTCCGTCAGGATAGCAACCTGCACTTCCGGGGAGCCTGTATCACCTGCCTTGATGGCAAATTTCTTGATCAGTTCCTGTTTCTTTTCAGCCGTAATCGACATCGGGTCTCTTTCGATAATATCGCCAAAAGGCGAAGGGTTTCAACGTGTTGCGGCCTAATGGACGCGGGGGTTTGGGGAGAGATCGGGGCCTGGTGTCCGGTGCCGGGATGTCGTCCAGCAGGGGATTCAGGACGATATTCGCCTCAAGGAGCGGCTTATGGCGGATTTAGGCCCCTTTGGGAAGGGGGCGGGGTGATATGGATGCGGGCGGGGCAGGGGTGCGCCGAGGGGGTGGCAGGCCCGGGCCCTCAGGCGCTTTGCACCTCGCGGATGTTGAACACGCGAACCGGCTCGAAATGGCCGGCGCGGACGTCGCCGAGGGCCACGGCGGTGCCGTTGCAGGTTGCCAGCGCCAGGCGATCGTCCTCGTCGGCTGGATTGCGCGCCTCGCGCCAGGCTTCGACCACATGTGGCATCAGCATGATGGTGCGGCCCTGGCGCAGGTTGGCGGCGTCGGCAGGGCTGACAGCGAGGTCGGGGATGCCGGTCAGGACCGACTGGAGCGGTTTGAGGGCGGCGAGCAGGTCCGGTTTCTCGGTCATTTCCTGCAGGGCGGAGATGGCAACGGCGTCGGGCGCGGAGAAGGCACCGACACGCGTGCGGCGCAGCTGGCTGATATGGCCTTCGCATTCAAGATCGAAGGCGATGTCGCGGGCCATGGCGCGAACATAGAAGCCCTTGCCGGACGTGACATGGATGACCGTATGGTCGGCATCGGGCATGCCGATGGCGCTGGCGGAATGGACCATGACTTCGCGCGGCTTCAGTTCGAAATCCTCGCCTTCGCGGGCCAGGTCATAGGCGCGCTTGCCATCGACCTTGATAGCGGAGAATTTCGGCGGCACCTGTTCGATCACGCCGAGATAGTTGGTGAGCACGGCTTCTACGGCCTCGCGGGTCGGACGGGCGTCAGATGTCGCGGTGACTTCGCCTTCGGCGTCCTGGCTGGCGGTCGAGACACCCCACTGGATGGTGAAGACATATTCCTTTTCGGAATCCATTGCCCATTGCACGGTTTTGGTCGCTTCGCCAAAGGCGATGGGCAGGATGCCGTCGGCGAGGGGGTCGAGTGTGCCGCCATGGCCGACCTTTTCGGCATTGTAGAGCCGCTTGAGGATGGCCACGGCCTGGGTCGAGGTCATTTCGACGGGCTTGAACAGGTTCAGCCATCCGCTGACCGGATCACCTTTGCGTTTTCTCTGGCGGGCCAAATCGTGTCTCCTGCGAGGCCGGGGGCGGTTCGAACGCCGGCGGGCCATGTTGATGCTGACATATCAAAAGGAAGGCGCGGCCTTAGGCTGGCTGGCTGGCGGCGTCAACCGCCGGGCCTGTCACGACGCGGTTTTGAGCCGTTCGGCCTCGGCGTCTTCTTCGTCGGCATCGAAGAGGAGTTCGGGCTCGCCGTGCGTTGTCGCGATGTCGTCATGTCGCGGGGGAGGGGAGGCCGCCCGGGCGGGTTTTGGCAGTTTGAGGTCGACGATGTCGAGATTGAGATCGAATTCGCCGACGGTTTCGGTGTCGCCGGTATCCATCTTGTGGCGGACCACGTCGCGAATCCTGACGAGGACGTCCCGATTGTCGTCAACAATGGGGATCTGGCGCCCGTCAGACGTGCCAATGGTGAGTCGGTGATAGGGTTCGCGCCGTTTGATCTTCGCGGCGATCATGGCGGCCCGTGTGCCAAGGAACAGGCCGAGCAATACAAGCACACCGCCGACAAACAGGGCGACCAGGCCAGATTGCTGGCCGGGGGCTAGCATCCACCAGGCAAGCGCGACGAGCCCGCAGAAAAGGTTTGCGACGCAGAGCGTGGCATGAAGGCTCTGGGACTTGCGGTTGCGCGGCATGTCCCAGGGCGCAAATTCCATCGATTCAATGGACATGGTGGCGATACGGCGAATGGCGATCGTGTCATCGCCCATCTGTAGCGATGCGGAGGAGATTTCGCCGTGCCGGGCGCCTTCCATGTCGAGTGTCTGGCGGTCCATCCGGCCCCTGTCCCTGTCGCAAGAAACGAACGGTCTCAACAGATCGCCGCCAAGTCAAATGACAAAGCGGATAAGGCGCAGGTGAGGTGAGGCCTAGTCCTGCTGCAGGTCGCGCTTCACGCGGGGATCGGCCAGGAGGCGGTCGATATGCGTGGCTTCGTCATAGGACTTGTCGGCAATGAAGCGGAGCTCGGGGGTGAACCGCATATCAATTTCGCGGCTGAGACGTCCGCGCAGGAAGGGCGCAGCACGGGTGAGGGCGTCGGCCAGTTTCTGGCGGCCTTCGTCCGTGTCGTCACCGAGGGGGGTGATGAAGACGTTGGCCCGGCGCAGGTCCGGTGAACAGCGCACTTCGCCGACCGTGATGATGACGCCCGTGAGATCCGGATCGCGCAAATCCTCGCGCGACAGGATGTCGGCGAGGGCGTGACGGATGATTTCCCCGGCGCGCAACTGGCGCTGGGACGGCATTTTGGCGGCGGCGGGTTTACGGGCCATCAGTGAGCAGCCTTTTCCTGTAGGCGTGAGACGAAAGCGGCGCGGGCGGACTTGTCCTTACCGAACCATGAGTCGGGGATGATCAGCGCATCAGCGCCGTTGACGAGAACGGCAACGTGGCCCCGCCCGGCTTTGACGGAGGCAATCGACGACCAGTCCATGCGGGTTTCGATGCCGCCGCGTCGGACAATGACCTGATCGTCGCCCAGCGTGATATCAGTGCTGAGGGTCATTTCCGTGCCGCGTCCGAACTTGTGCCGGTAAGACCAGCGAATGAAGATGAGGTACCAGGCGATCCCGGCAAAGGCCGCGACCATGGCCGAGATGAACCATTGCCAATAATCCGACAAGCCGGCGAGCCGCATGGCCTCGCGCACCATGACTGCCATGCTGGCGGAAATGATCGGTGCCGTGACACCGGCATAGTAAACCGCTGTAGGCCCGACCGATCCGCCGCGCGTCAGGCGCGTCAGACGCTTCACATCCTTCTCGCGCAGGAGGCCAGAGATGCGCAGCGGGTCTGACATGGTGCCTGCCTCTAGGCGAGGGTTCTCGCGATTTCCTCGACCTGGAAGCATTCGATCTTGTCGCCGACGCGGATGTCTTCATAGCGCTCGAAGGCCATGCCGCATTCCATGCCTCCGGACACTTCGTTCACTTCATCCTTGAAGCGTTTCAGTGTTTTCAGCTTGCCTTCGTGGATCACGACATCGTCGCGCAGGAGGCGGACACCGCAACCGCGAAGGACTTTGCCCTCGGAGATGCGGCAACCCGCGACCTTGCCGGTCTTGGTGATGTTGAAGACTTCGAGAATGTCGGCATAGCCGAGGAAGGTTTCGCGCTTCTCCGGTGCGAGCATGCCCGACAGGGTCGTTTTCACATCGTCGATCAGGTCGTAGATCACGGAATAGTAGCGGATCTCGATGCCTTCTTTCTCAGCGAGGTCGCGCGCCTGCTTATTGGCGCGGACGTTGAACGCGAAGATCGGGGCGCCGGACGATTTTGCCAGCATGACGTCGCTTTCGGAAATGCCGCCGACAGCGCCATGAATGACGCGGGCGCGGACTTCTTCGGTCGAAATCGCATCGAGCGACATGGAGATCGCCTCGACCGAGCCCTGAACGTCGCCTTTGACGACGATCGGGAGTTCGGACGTTTCGATCGCGCCCTCTTTCAGGCGGCTGAGCAACTGGTCGAGCGAGACACGCGCCGCAGCGCCGGCCTTGCCGGAAATCTGGCGCTTGGTGCGCATGCGATAATCGGTGATTTCACGGGCGCGCGCTTCCGTTTCAACGACCACGAAGGGTTGGCCGGGATCCGGTGCGCCATCGAGGCCGAGGACTTCGACGGGCAGGGAAGGACCTGCATCGTGAAGCTGCTGGCCGCGTTCGTCGGTGATTGCGCGAACCTTGCCCCATTGGGCGCCGGCCACGACAATGTCGCCGCGCTTCAGCGTGCCGCGCTTGATCAGGACGGTGGCAACCGGGCCGCGTCCCTTGTCGAGCTGGCTCTCGATCACGACGCCGTCTGCGGCGCGGTCGGGATTGGCTTTCAGTTCGAGGATTTCAGCTTGGAGCGAGATGGCGTCGGTCAGCTCGTCAAGGCCGACTCCGGTTTTGGCAGAGACCTTGATGGCTTGGGTTTCGCCGCCCATGCTTTCGACTTGGATGTTGTGCTGGAGAAGGTCGGTGAGGACCTTGTCCGGAGCCGCGTCGTGCAAGTCGATCTTGTTGACGGCAACGATGATTGGCACGCCGGCCGCCTTGGCGTGATTGATCGATTCGATCGTCTGCGGCATGACCGAATCGTCAGCCGCGACGACGAGGATCGCGATGTCGGTTGCGTTGGCACCGCGTGCCCGCATGGCGGTAAACGCAGAGTGGCCCGGCGTGTCGAGAAAGGTAATCTTCTGGCCGGATTTCAACTGAACCTGGTAGGCGCCGATATGCTGAGTGATGCCGCCGGCTTCGCCTGCGACCACGTCGGTTGAGCGCAGGGCGTCGAGCAGCGAGGTCTTGCCGTGGTCGACATGTCCCATGATCGTGACGATCGGTGCGCGTGGTTTCATCGTGGCGGGATCATCCGCTTCGCCTTCAAGACCGATCTCGACATCGGATTCGGCGACGCGGCGCACCGTGTGGCCGAATTCTTCGGTGATCAGTTCGGCCGTGTCGGCGTCGATAATGTCGTTGCCGCGCAGCATTTCGCCCTGGTTGATCATGAATTTCACGACGTCAGCGACGCGTTCATTCATGCGGCCCGCGAGGTCTTGCAGGGTGATGGTTTCAGGCAGGGTCACTTCGACCGAGACCTTTTCGCGCTGGTCACCGCCGCCGAAGCGACGTTCGCGTTCGCGTTCGCGGGCGCGCTTGAGCGAAGCGAGCGAGCGCTGGCGATCTGCATCGTCGCCGAGGGCGGATGAGATGGTGAGCTTGCCACGACGGCGTTCGCCGCTGTCGCGGGTGGTGCGGGCGGCGGCTTCGCGCGAGCGATCGCGGTCATCCTTGCCGGCCTTGCCGCGCTTGCCGCGACTGGTCGATTCTTCTGCGGCTGGATCGGGCAGAGGCGATGCTGTTACGTCAGGCTTGGCGCGGCCACGGGCAGGGCGTTCACCTGCGACTGGTGCAGCCGGTGCGTTCGCGGCAGCTTCGGCTTCGGCCTTGCGGGCTTCTCCCTCGGCGCGGCGGCGGACTTCGGCCTCTTCGCGTTCGCGGGATTCTGCCGCCTTGCGTTCCTGTTCGGAGCGGAGGCGATCCTGGCCGTCAACGACGGCCTGATTTTCCTTGGCGCGATTGGCTTCTTCAGCCTTGCGTTCGAGCAGCACCTTCTGGCGTGCCTTGAGCTCGACAACCGTGATGCCCAGCTTGCGGGCCGTAGCGACGAGACGCGCCTCGAGCGTGTCTGTCTGCTTGGCCGGTGCATCACCTGACTGTCCGGCTGCGGGGCCTGCGCCGCCTGGGCCAACCGCCCGGCGCTTCTTGGTTTCCACCACAACCTGTTTCGAGCGACCATGGCTGAAGCTCTGCTTCACCGTGCCAGCTGATTTGCGGGCGACGGTGAGCGGCTTGCGGCCACCCGAATTATTACCTGTATCGTTCGTTTCGCTCATACGTCCTACATATCACATTTTCAGCCGAAGCGCCCATGCGTCCCGGCGAGTTTTCAAGTCCGATCCTGATCCTTGAACCAGTTCAATTCGGGCGCTTCGCGAAACCCGGTCAGCCGGCGATAGGCCAGAGTCCACGTCTTCGCAATGGCGCCCCTGCGGATGAGCCCGTGTATCACACGCTCCCGGCCAAACGCCATGCCCAATTCCACCGAAGACAGAGCCCCGGCGACGTTCACGCTGCTATATAACGCTTTGGCAAGGAAATACACCTTGTTACGCCCATCTTCTGCACCATCCGACGCCTCAAGCAGTATTCCATGGGTCTTCTTGCGCAGTGCGTCCTTGACCTGATCGTAGCCGAGTATGATTCCGCCCGCCTTTTTCGCCATTCCGAGGATGTTCTGGCAGCGCTTCAGCAATAGGTCTTCAACCTGGTCGACGAGCCCGTCGGGCACCTTGACCTTTTCCTTGAACCCGCGCGCGAAGGCGCCTTTCGTGGCGGCCAGGGCAACGGTGTCGCGATCCGCTTTGACCCAGACGCCGCGGCCCGGCAGTTTTGCATTGATGTCGGGCGTGACGACCATGTCGGAAGAGAGCACAAAGCGCACCATCTCTGTCTGCGCCAGACGCTCTCGCGTCACGGCGCACTGACGAACGGGGCCCTCCCCGTCCGTCGTGTTACCTGCCGTGCCGGCTAAGCGCGGATCACTCTTCCGGTGCGGCTTCGTCATCGCCGCCCTCCGCTGCCAGGGCATCGAGATCGAATTCGAGCTCTTCAAGGGCTGCATCTGCAGCATCTGCACCGCCGAGGTCGCCAAGGGCGAGCAGGGCGCGTTCTTCTTCAGTCAGGTCGGCTGTCGCGGTCTCGGCCGGTTGTTGGGCCGCAACGAGCTGTTCGATGGCGTCCTGTTCGATCCAGCCAGCGAGCACGCGGGCCTTCATGATGAACATCTGCGCGTCGTCCTTGCGCATTTCGCCCTTCTTCTGGATGCCTTCGACCCAGACCGGCTTGCCGTCAGGACCTGGTTCGCGGAAGCCGGTGATGTCGTCCGGCACGAGGCCGGCGACGTCTTCGACGGTCTTCACGCCTTCCTGACCAAGCTTCACAGCAAAGGCGGGCGTCATGCTGTCCAGCGCCATCACTTCGTCGTCGACGCCGAGTTCCTTGCGCTTCGCGTCGTTCTCGGCGGCGAGGCGATCCAGGAATTCGCGGGCGCGCTCCTGAAGTTCGGCAGCAACTTCCGTGTCGAAACCTTCGATCTGGATGAAGTCTGCAGGCGCCACGAAAGCGATTTCCTCGACTGTCTCGAAACCTTCCGATGCCAGCAGCTGGCCCAAGGTTTCGTCAGCATCTAGTGCTTTCATGAAGAGGTCGGTACGCTCCTGGAACTCGCGCTGGTAGCGCTCGGAATCTGCGCTTTCCGTGACAAGGTCGATCTGCCAGCCGGTGAGCTGGGAGGCGAGACGCACGTTCTGGCCGCGCCGACCGATGGCCAGCGGGAACTGGTCGTCAGCAACGACGACTTCGACACGGCGCTCTTCTTCGTCGAGCACCACTTTCGACACTTCGGCCGGCTGCAGCGCGTTCACGATGAAGGTCGCGTCGTCATAATTCCACGGAATGATGTCGATCTTCTCTCCCGAGAGCTCGCCGACAACAGCCTGGACGCGCGCACCGCGCATACCGACACAGGCGCCGACAGGATCGATCGACGAGTCGTTCGAGATCACGCCGATCTTGGCGCGGCTGCCCGGGTCGCGGGCACAGGCGCGGAGCTGGATGACGCCGTCATACACTTCCGGCACTTCCTGGGCGAACAGCTTGACCATGAAGTCAGGCGCGGCGCGCGACAGGAAGATTTGCGGGCCCTTCACTTCGCGGCTCACCTTGTAGAGATAGGCGCGCACGCGGTCATTGGGCTGGAAGTTCTCGCGCGGGATGCCGTCATTGCGACGGATAATGCCCTCGGCGCGGCCAAGGTCGACGATGACGTGGCCATATTCGACGCGCTTGACGATGCCGTTGATGATCTCGCCGACGCGGTCCTTGTATTCTTCGTACTGACGCTCGCGCTCGGCATCGCGCACCTTCTGCATGATGACCTGCTTGGCGGTCTGTGCGGCTACGCGGCCGAAATCAAAGGGTGGGAGCTCTTCCTTCAATTCGCTGCCGATCTCGAGTTCTGGATCGATGCGCTTGGCTTCGGTCAGGCGCAGTTCCTTGGATTCGTCTTCCAAGTCTACATCGGCCACGACGGTCTGGATACGCCACAGCGTCTGTTCGCCGGTGGTCGGGTCGATCTTGGCGCGGATGTCGTGCTCCTGGCCGTACTTGGCCTTGGCCGCCTTCTCGATGGCTTCCTGCATGGCTTCGACAACAATGCGCTGGTCGATCGATTTTTCCTCTGCAACCGCTTTGGCGATCTGCAGAATTTCCAGCCTGTTGGCTGAAACGCCGATTGTACTCATGTGACGTCTCCCGTCTTCTCGTTAGTGTCTGTGTCATCGTCGGATTCGTCGATCTCGAATTCCTCAAGACCGTCTTCATCCATTTGTGGCGGCAGGCTGCCATCGGCGCGTGCGGCATCAATCAGGGCGTCGGTGAGGACGAGCGTGGCGCGGCTCATTTCGTTGACATGTGCGACCAGTTCGGTCGCGTCGTCCAGTTCGATATGGGCGCCGGCATCATCTTCGCCGGTAATCGTGCCGGAAAATCTGCGGCGACCGTCAAGCGGCCGGATCAGTTCTATCCGGACTTCATGTCCGATCCAGCGGGCGAAATCGCCCGGCCGGGTCAGCGGTCGGTCTATGCCCGGCGTGGAAACCTCGAGCGTATAGGCTTCCTTGATCGGGTCGGATTCCTCGAAGACCGGGCTGAGGGCCCGCGAAAGCTTGGCGCAATCTTCCACGCTGGTGGGTGCGCCGCCTGCTCGCTCGGTCATAATTTGCAGTCCGGGACGGCGTCCGCCCATGACGCGCAGGCGCACGATTTCCAGCCCGAGGCCCGCTGCCACGGGGGCAGCGATCTCGAGAATACGGCGTTCCTGTTCAGTCAGGGCAATCATGGTATTGGGCAAATCCGGGCAAAGAAAAACGGCGGCCCCGTTGCCGGAACCGCCGCCGATATTTTTCGACTTGGCCCCATTATAGTCGTGTCGCGTGTCGATGTCGAGCGTTCAGTCCAGCGCGACGGGAAACAAACGGAAAACAGCGGCCCTGTTGCCAGAGCCGCCGTTCATTTCGCCGGGTCAGGCGACAACAGGACTAGAGAACCTTGAGGTCGATCGCAGAGGTCTTGCCCCGGCGCTCGACCTTGTAGAGTTCGCAGGAGATCGCCTGGTCTTCGGCCAGCGTGCGCAGGCCGGAGCGTTCAGCGGCGGAAATGTGCACAAACACATCTGTGCCGCCATCGTCAGGCTTGATGAAGCCAAAGCTCTTCTGGTCGTTGAACCATTTCACTTTGCCAGTTGCCATAATTGAATTCCTTCGCGCTTATCCAAAACGATCAGGCCCGGAGATGAGTCTGATCCGCCTATCGAAACGGGTAGGAAGAAAGTCATTGCTGTCGGTCTGACGGGGTCTTGATATTCAGACCGACCGAATTCTATGGCTATATGAAACGCATAAGTGCGACATTTCGTCAAGTATTCGCGGGGGCCGTGGCTACACGCGGAAGTCGAGCCAGACCGGCTCGCAATCCCCGAGGCGTTTGGCTTCGTAGCGGGTTGGCACGTGGTCTTCTGGTGGTGTGCGCCAGTCATCGGCGCGCTCTGCCTGCCAGGCAAAACCGCCATGGGCGAGAAAACGCGTGAGGGCTTCGTCGGCATAGCTCGCGACATCGGTAGCGAAGCGCACCCGGGCGCCGGGCGCAAGGATACGGTGGAGTGCAGCGAGGAAGTCCGGCTGGATCAGGCGTCGCTTCTGCTGTTTCTTCTTGGGCCACGGGTCTGGAAACAGGATGAAGGCCTGGTCAACGGAGTGATCTGCCAGGCTGGCCATCAGGGGCCGCGCATCGTCCATCCACAGCCTGACATTGGTGAGGCCATTCTCCTTGATGCCCGTCAACGCCTTGGCCATGCCTTCGATGAAGGGCTCGCAACCGATGAAACCGGTGCCCGGCGCCCGTTGCGCCTGTTCAATCAGATGCTCGCCGCCGCCAAAGCCGATTTCGAGGCAAACCGGTCCAGCCTTGGCAAAAAGGGCATGCGGGTCGAGCGCTGCGTCTGCCCCGACTGGGACGGTCAGGCCGGGCAGCATGTCATCGACCAGCGCCTGCTGGCGCACTGACAGGGCACGGCCTCCCGTTCGGCCGAATGTGCGAATGGGACGGAACTGGGGATCGGGTGTGCGGGAGGTCATGCGCCCGCGTCTTGCCTCAGCCGGTGGGCGCAATCAATCCCGTTGTTTCGGTTCGAAGGCCGAGGCAGCCGCGCGCACGGTACCGAGAAGCGATTTGCGCAGCGAATTGTCCTCGATTTTCTGGAAGGCCGCGATGAGTTCCAGCGTTTCCGAATTCATGACGGGCGCATGCGCCTTGCCATCTTCGATGGCCTGGGCGTTCTCATGTTCGACGAAGCCCTCGGCACCCTCGTAAAAATACGTGATCGGAACACCCAGTACAGATGCGATCTCGAAAAGGCGTCCGGCCGATACCCGGTTGACGCCCTTTTCGTACTTCTGGACCTGCTGGAATGTCAGGTTGAGAAGTTCGCCAAGTCGTTCCTGCGTCAGTTTGAGTTCGCGGCGGCGCCACCGCACGCGCTGGCCGACTACCCGATCAATCCCACTTGGTAGTTTGTTCTCTGACATATCCCACCCGGTGCACGCTTTGCCCGCAATTGCTGGACATGTTAACGCCGCCAGCTTGCGAAAGCTAGGCCTGCGAACAAGCAGAGAGTAAGCCAGAACAGGACAATTCCGATACGATGTTGGTAAATCGTGACGCTGGCAGGTACGGGCAACCGGCCGCGGCCATAGGCAGCGTTCCATCCTTCGGGGGCGTCTGCCACTGGTGCGCCGCGCAAGACTTCGCGTCCGTAACCGTCGAGAATCGCCGACGCGCCACGACTGGCAACCCGGGCCATGGGAAGACCAGTTTCGATCGCGCGGTACCGGTTCTGGGCATAGTGCTGGGCTGGTCCCATGCCGCCACCGAACCAGCCATCATTTGAAATCACCACGAGCCAGTCTGCGCGTCCGTTGAGGCTGGCGTCGCGCGGGATCGATGGATACAGCCCTTCGTAGCAGATCATGGCAACAAATGGCGGGACATTGTCCGCATAGATCACGGCCGGTCCGGGGCCGGGCCTGAATCCATCCGTCGCCATCTGCTGCATGGCCCCGGGCAGGATTCCCGAAATGTAGCGGCCGAAGGGAATGATCTCTGAAGCGGCCAGCTCGCCAAACGGCACCAGGCGGTGCTTGTCATAAAGCGCAAGCGGTCCGGAACGTGCGGCGCTCTGGTCGAGCACGGTCAGGCTGTTGAAATAGGCGCGCTGGCTGTCATCGGTGATCTCGTAGCGGGTCGTGCCGACAATCAGGACGCGCGGCCCGAGATAGGCGTCGATAATGTCGATGGCGTTCGGATCCTGAAGAAGGTTCACCGGTATCGCGCCTTCCGGCCATATGATGATGTCGCCCGGCGCGCCATCCTCGGTCTTCAGCATCTTGATGTATTCCTTGAGGATTGCGTCCTGCCCGACCTTCCACTTCTCGTCTTGCGAAACGCCTGAATCCATAAGAACGACAACCGTGTCGGAAAGCGGCGATGGCTCGGCAATGCGCTGAGCGCCCCAGGCCCAACCGAGCGCGATGAGAATGCCGGATGCAAAGGTCGGCAACATCCTTACGGCCAGTCCGCGCGCGTCGCGGGTATCGACAAGGGCGGCAGGCGCAGACACGACGAAAATGGTCAGCAGCGTGAGCCAGTAGACACCGCCGATCGAGGCGGCCTGGGACAGCGCCCCGCCGGGCATCCAGGTGGTGCCAGGCAGGTTCCACGGGAAACCGCCGAACAGGTGGCCGCGCACATATTCGGCGAGTGAGAAGAAGAGGGCAAAAACAAACACGCGTGACGGCGAGGCCGACCAGAACGCACCGGCCATGGCGCCTGCTGCGCCCCAGATCAGCGCCATGCCTGCCGGCAGGAGAATGAGCGGCATCCAGAGGAAAATCGCGTATTTTTCGGGTTCGACCAAAAAGGGCGACGCCGTCCAGTGCATGCTGATCAGGAAGAAGCCGACGCCGAAGGCCCAGGTCCGCATGAAGATGGCCTTGCCCCAGTTGCGGTGTCCGCGCGCGCCATCCAGCATCCAGACCAGCCCGGTGAACGAAATCACCAGAACGGCGCTGAAGTGGAAGGGGGCAAAAGCGACCGCCGAGAAGGCGCCAAGCAACAGAGCTGTGCCGGCTGCGGCCCAGCCTGTCAGGCGCGCGAACGCCTCATGCAGGGGGCCAAGGGCGGTGAACCCGTGGCTGCGCACTCCGTCTGTCATGCTTTACTCCTGGGGTTGCGGCGCGGAGCCAACCTCCGGTGTTCGCAGGCGAAGGCGACGAATGCGCCGCGCATCGGCGTCCATGATTTCGATTTCGACCCCTGATGGGTGCCGAAGGACCTCGCCGCGGACGGGCACTTTGCCAGCCAGCGCGAACACGACGCCGCCAAGCGTGTCGATGTCACTATCCATGTCGGCAAGATCAAGATCAATTCCGGTTTCCTCTGCGAAATCGTCGATTTCGGTCCGTGCGTCGGCCTCCCAGACGCGCTGGCTGCGACGCACGAACATGGGCTCCTCATCGTCGTGTTCGTCTTCGATGTCACCGACGATTTCTTCTACAAGGTCTTCGAGCGACACAAGGCCGTCGGTGCCGCCATATTCGTCGACCACGAGGGCAAGGTGTATGTGCGTTGACTGCATCTTTACAAGCAGATCTGTCAGCTTCATCGACGGCGGAACATACAGCACTTCGCGGTGCAATCGTTCTAGCGGTTGCTTGGCGGTTTCTCCACCTGCCGCCAGTTCCTTCACGACATCCTTGATGTGCACGAACCCGATCGGATCGTCGAGCGACTCGCGGAACACCGGTAGGCGCGAATGGGTCACTTCGGCGAAGTATTTCAGGAGTTCCGGAAACTCCATGCCGACTTCGACGGCTTTGACTTCGGCGCGCGCAACCATGACGTCTACGACGCGCATCTGTTCGAATTCCTCGATACGCAGGCGCATTTCGTGGGGGCTGGTGGCGGGTTCGCCGATGCCGGGCTCTGTCGCCAGTTCCGCGTTACGGTCCTTGCGGCCGAAGCCGAGCATCTTGCGTAATCGCCCGCTCGGGGTAGGGTCTGAAGGGTCTGGGTCACTCATGTCGTCGGTGCTCTAGTCTGAATCATAGGGATTGGCTATGCCGAGAGATGCCAGTGCGGAGATTTCCAGTGATTCCATGATGGCGGCTTCGTCTGGTTGCATGTGGTCATGGCCGAGCAGGTGAAGGTATCCGTGGATCAGCAGGTGGGTCAGATGGTCGGGCAAGGTTTTGGCCTGGGTGGCCGCGTCGCCCGCGCAAACGCCATATCCCACGGCGATATCGCCGAGCAGGGGGCGGTCCATTTCAAGCGCCGGAAAGGACAGGACGTCGGTCGCCTTGTCGATGCCGCGGAAGTCCTTGTTCAGCTGTCTGAGCACCGCGTCATCGGTCAGCAGGAGCGAAACGGTTCCTTCGGCAGGCGCAACGCTCCAGCCGGCGGCGAAGGCCCGGCGGCTCAGGGCTTCAAGGTCTCCGAGGGCGTCCCAGCTGTCCTCTTCCACGATCAGGTCGAGATTGATCATGGCGGCTGTCAGACCTCTCCTGCGGCGGCATAGGCATCGATGATGCGGCTAACGAGGCCATGGCGCACGACGTCTGCGGCCGTCAGGTGATAGGCATGGACGCCTTCGACACCGTCGAGAATCTTGAGTGCGTGCTTCATGCCGGATGGCTGGTGGGCGGGCAGGTCGACCTGCCCGGGGTCGCCGGTGACGACCATGCGGCTGTCGCGGCCCAGACGCGTCAGCACCATTTTCATCTGCGAGACGGACGTGTTCTGCGCCTCATCGACGATCACGAAAGCGTTCTTGAGTGTGCGGCCGCGCATGAAGGCAAGCGGGGCGACCTCGATCTCGCCGCGCGCCATGCGGCGTTCCATCTGTTCCTGGCCCATGAGTTCGCGCAGCGAATCCCAGATCGGCAGCATGTAGGGATCGACCTTTTCTTCCAGCGTGCCGGGCAGGAAGCCGAGTTTCTCGCCCGCTTCGACCGCCGGGCGGGTCACGATCAGGCGCTGGCGCAGGCCGGAGGTCAGCTCCGCGACGCCAGCGGCGACAGCGAGAAAGGTCTTGCCCGTGCCGGCAGGACCGACACCGAAGACAAGGGCATTGTCTGAATTGGCCAGCAATTCGAGATATTTCGCCTGTCCGCGCGTCTGGGGCTTGATCGGCTTCTTCAGGCCGACCAGTCCGCCGAAGGTCTGGGCTGGGGTGCGGGCGGCTTCAAGTGCGCCTTCGAGTTCCATATCATTGGCCTCGGTGCCGCTGCGGATGCGGCGCTCAAGCTCTGCGAGTGCCGCTTCGGCAATCGAGACGCCTTCCTCGGTGCCGACGAGAAGAATGCCGCCACCCTGGCTTTCGGCGCGCAGGTCGTATGCGGCGAGCCGGTTCTCGAGCAGCTGGAGGTGGCGGTGATGCGGGCCGCACAGGTCTTGCAGCCGCGCGGCATTGCGGACTTCGAAGATGCGGCTGACGGGCGCCGCGCGTGACGCCGGTTTGCGGGGCTTCAGAGTCACGCAGCCGCCTCGCGGGCCGAGACGAACTCGCCGGTCAGGGAATTGAGGCTGGAATCCACGACGTGCACGGAAGCGATCTGGCCGATCAGTTCGATGGGCCCATTGAAGTGGACAGCCTGCTGGTAGGGCGAGCGGCCATGAACCTGGCCCGGCTGGCGTCCTTTGCCGGTGACAAGCACGTCGAGAGTCTGGCCGATCTGGGATGCGTTGAAGGCCGTCTGCTGGTCGCGCAGCAAGGCCTGCAGCGCCTGGAGCCGGGTATTCTTCACGTCTTCGGGAACCTGGCCGAACATTTCAGCCGCCGGGGTCCCGGGACGCCTGGAATACTTGAACGAATAGGCGGTGGCGAACCCGGTCTGGCGAACCAAGTCCATCGTGGCGTCGAAATCCGCGTCGGTCTCGCCGGGAAAACCGACAATGAAATCCGAGGCAAGGGCAATGCCGGGGCGTGCCACGCGCACTTTTGCGATGATGTCATGGAAATCTGCCGCCGTGTGGCCGCGATTCATCGCCTTGAGAATACGGTCTGAACCCGATTGAACCGGCAAGTGCAGGAAAGGCATCATTTCCGGCGTGTCGCCGTGTGCGGCAATCAGGTCGTCGTCCATGTCGCGCGGGTGGCTGGTCGTGTAGCGGATACGGTCGATCCCGCCGATCTTTGCAATGTGGCGGCAAAGCTGGCCGAGGTCCCAGTCCGGCCCTCCTTCTATGGCCGGTGCTGCGCCATGGAAGGCATTGACGTTTTGGCCGAGGAGGGAGATCTCGCGCACGCCCTGTGATGCAAGGCTGCGCGCCTCGACGACAATATCATCGACGCTGCGGGAGAGTTCGGCGCCGCGCGTATAAGGCACAACACAGAACGTGCAGAACTTGTCGCAACCTTCCTGCACCGAGAGGAAGGCTGTCGGGCCGTCTGCGGCGCGCGCTTTGGGGAGCGCGTCGAATTTTTCCAGCGTTTCGAATTTGGTCTCCAGTCGGTCGCCGACGGCACGGCTGACGCGGGCGATCATTTCCGGCAGCTTGTGATAGGCCTGCGGGCCGAGCACGAGATCGACGGCGGGCTGGCGGCGGATCAGTTCCTCGCCTTCGGCCTGGGCTACGCAACCGGCCACGGCGATGGTCATGCGCCCACCGGACGCCTCTTTCATCCGCTTCAGTTGGCCAAGTTCGGAATAGACCTTTTCGGTCGCCTTTTCGCGGATGTGACAGGTATTGAGTACGACAAGGTCAGCCTGCTCGGGCCCGTCCACCGGCGCATAGCCAAGCGGGCGCAGCACATCGCGCATGCGTTCGGAATCATAGACGTTCATCTGGCAGCCATAGGTCTTGATAAACAGGCCTTTGGGCGGCTTCGCAGTATCGGTTGAATTCATCCGCGGGCTTATGCCTGAAAAGCGCCTGTCCTGCCAGAACCTTGTGCGCCTCCGCCTGTATCGCAGCCGGGGAACGGTCCGTCTGTGACAAAGCCTTCACACACGGGCAAACCGGGCTAGGGTGAGGCCAAGTCAATCTAGAAGGAGGCCGGGGAGGCCCATGGAAAATTTTGTAAACCTTATCCGGAACGTCAGCGGATTCATCTGGGGGGGCGCTTGGAACGGCGAAGCCATCCTTCCGATGGGGCCGCTGGCGTTCGTTTTGCTGGGAACCGGACTGTTCTTCATGTTCCGTTTGGGCGGCCGGCCCCTGCGACGCTTCTTCCCGGCCTTTAAGGAAGTATGGGACGGCCGGAAGGCGCAAGGCGAAGACGGCGCCATCACGCCCTGGCAGGCCTTGTCGACCGCGCTGTCGGGACAAGTGGGTACCGGCAATCTCGCGGGTGTGGCGACCGCCATCACGCTGGGCGGCGCCGGCGCAATCTTCTGGATGTGGGTGACCGCGATTTTCGGCATGGCGCTCGCCTTCTCGGAAAGCTCACTGGCCGTTAAATACCGTGAGACCGACGAATATGGCCGCATCAATGGCGGACCCATGTATTATATCAAGAACGGTCTTGGTAAGAACTGGGGCTGGCTGGCCGTCATTTTCTGTATCGGTACGCTGTTCTCGGCGATGGCGACGGGCTCGATGATCCAGGCGAACTCGATTGCCCAGACGGCCGTGGAAACCGCCCGGTCCAACTTTGGTGTCTCGATTCCGCCATGGTCTATCGGCCTTGTCCTGGCCGGACTGGTGTTTGCCGTCATTATCGGCGGTATCAAGTCGATCGGTTCGGTTGCCGGCAAGGTCGTCCCGGTCATGGCAGCAGCCTACGTGCTTGCCGCGCTGGTCGTGCTCATCCTCAATGCCTCCGAAATTCCGCATGCTTTCGGGACAATCTTCGCATCGGCCTTCGGCCTGCAGGAAGCGGTTGGCGGCGCAGCCGGTTACACGATGGCAGCGGCGGTTCGCGCGGGTGTCGCCCGCGGTCTGTTCTCGAATGAGGCCGGTCAGGGTTCGGCCCCGATTGCTCACGCCGCAGCGCAGACAAAGAATCCGACCCAGCAGGGTGAAATCGCCATGATCGGCGTGTTCATCGACACGATCGTGATCTGCACCATGACCGCACTGGTCATCCTGACGGTCTCGGGCGACTTCAAGCGGAGCCCGGCCCTGATTGCAGCAGAACAATGTGTTGCCACCAATGCGGCGGCGCTGCCCGATGGCACTAGCGTCGGAGACCTGTTCCCATCGGCGTATCAGGATGGCCGGGACGCCATCGTCGCCGCACGCGGCGCCGAGGCAGCCGGGTTCCTTCAGGCCTGCCGCGCTGGCGGTCTGAAGCTCGGGATCGACCTGCCGCATTCGGCAACCGAGGCTGATGAGGCAGCCTATTTTGCCAAGGCCCTTGCGTCGGCGTCTGATCCAGCCGTGCTGAACGAGGTTCGCTACGTGTATGAAACGGACGCGGAATCGTCCGGCATCACGGCGCGGGCCTATGGTGCGGCGCTGCCGTATGGCGAATGGGTGGTGACCATTGCGCTGTTCTTCTTCGCGTTCACCACGATCATTGGCTGGACCTATTATGGCGAACAGGCTGTGACCTATCTGCTCGGCGAGTGGGCGACCCATCCGTTCCGGTATCTCTGGGTGATCGTTGTCTTCGCCGGCACGCTCGTCACGGATACGGATGCGCTGTGGCTGCTCGGTGATATCGCCAATGCGTCGATGGCATTCCCGAACCTGATTGCGCTGCTGGCCCTGTCAGGGGTGGTGTATGCGATGCACAAGCGCAATGGCGATCCTGATGCAGGACACCCCGTGCATGACTATAGCGAAGAGCCCCGCCATCCCGAACAGGAATAGGCGCTGATCCCGATCAGGAAGCCCCGTTCCCGCTTGCCGGGGACGGGGCTTTTTCATGGGCACTCCCGCGAGAGGCGATTGACGCGTTCCGTCAGCGGCGAATTTCTGGCTTAATATGCTAGAATATGTGTGGGGACACCGAGCATGAAACTGAAAATCGCTTTCAGCCTGATCGCCAGCCTTGTCTGCCTGTCCAGTGCCGCCTTCGCGCAGGCGCGGGGATTGCTGATTTCCTATGCGACCGAGCCGGGTTTCACGGCGTTTGACGGCGAGAACCAGCACAGCCCGTTTACCGAAGCGCTGGCGGCGGTTCTGCCGGTGGAGTGGCTGATTGCCGAACAGGTGTTCAAGCGCGTGGCGGACCGCGTCAGCGCAGCCACGGAGGGCGCCCAGACGCCGTTCTACAATAGCGGCCTGACCGGCGAGGACATCTGCTTTTCCCGGTGCACGGCTGGCGGCTGCATTTCGAGCGCCGAGCAGACCGTGTTCGACCTGGCCGAGAGCCCTTGCGAATACGCCGCTTTCCTAGACCAGTATCCGGCGAGCCCGCTGACAACGCTGGCGAGGACGCGGGCAGAGGGCTGTAACGGCGTCGCCGGAGGAAGCGGACGGGATGTGACGTCCCTGTCGGAGGACATTCCGGGCGCACCTGCGGATTCCGCGCCGTGGACGCCCACTGTTGTCGCGGCCGGATCTGATCTCAGCGCCTCGCTCGCGTGCATTGCGGATCATGCGAAAGCCGACATGTGCAAGCCGGACGACTGGAGCCAGGTCTACGAGAACTGCAAGACCTACGAACACGCCTTGCTGGACGATGGCAGCCTGCTGCAGGCGGTCAGCGGCGGCATGTGCACAGCCGCCGGCTGGCCAGCGCTGATGAAGCGCTACACATGGCAAGCGCAGAACGAAGACGCCTTTCGCGACAAATACGCCGCCCAGCCGAACGATTTCCGTTCGGCGATGACGTGCCTCGATGCCTATGCCCGCACGGATCGCTGTACCGAGAGGCGCTGGAGCGATGTCTAGGAAACCTGCCGCACCCAAGAGCATGAGCGTCTGAATGACGGCGTGCTGCATGCGGCCGTGAAGGCTGGCCAGTGCTCGGCCAAGGGCTGGGGGACGCTGCAGATCCGGCTGGGGGCTGTCAGCGGCTATCTCGAGCAGAAATCGGTCGTGCCTGATGTGCAGGAGCAGATGAAGAGCAAGATGCCGATCCAGCAGCAGTCTCCCGACCTTGGCGACATGCTGAAGGACGACGGCTACACCAAGCAACAGGTCCAAAAGTACTGATTGTCGGGGCCATCGGGCACTGCATACGATAATCGGAACGATGCGTAGTGCTCTTGCGGCAGGGCTGTCTGTCGCGCCTCGGCGGGCCCTGAATCGGCCTGTAGCGGGTGAAATGCAAGGGTGTGGTCGTGGGGAGCCGGCGGTGCGGTCAGGGAGTGGCCAGGGTGAGGTCGGTCCGGACTCTGGCCCCAAAATGAGAAAAACCCCGGCCATAAGGCCGGGGCGTTCCCACTCTACGCATCATAGAAGACCCGTCGGTCTTACATGAAGCCTTTGAACTTGTCTTTGAAGCGCGACACGCGGCCACCGCGGTCGAGCATCTTGCCGTCGCCGCCAGTCCAAGCTGGATGCGACTTGGAGTCAATATCCAGAACCAGCTTGTCGCCTTCGGCGCCATAGGTTGAACGGGTCTGGTACTCGGTGCCATCGGTCATCACAACGTTGATGAAGTGATAATCGGGATGCCCTTCTTTTTTCATAGCCTGGGCCTCTCTATGTAGCCTGGTGTAACGGGTTGAATTCGCAGGAGGTGCGCTGGCATGTCTCAGCCATTTTTCGAAGCCCGGCGTGTAACTGAAACAGCGGCGTCCCGCAAGAGGGCGCTTGCATTGAATTGATGCGTGCGCGCAGAAAGAACTCCCATGGCCGATACAGAAACCAGCCTCGTCGAGGATCGCCGCACGACGCTTCCCGAGGGCGGGGAAGGCATGGCGCGCCCGAAGGGCCGCAGCCTGAAGCCCCTGACGCTGCTCTTGCCGTATTTCAAGAAACATTGGGTGACGGTCGGCGTTGCCTTGGTTTTCCTCATTCTGGCGGCTGCCGCCAGCCTGTTCATTCCGATCCTGCTGGGCCAAGCGGCTGATGCCGGCCGCTCGGCCGGCGGCAATACCGAGATGCTTCTGACCCTGATCAATGATGCCTTCCTGTGGGTGTTCCTTGCGGCGATTGCCTCGGGCCTGCTGGGCGCGGTGCGCTTCTACTTCGTCTCGCGCTTCGGCGAGCGGGTGGCGGCTGACCTGCGCCGTGACCTCTATGCCCATCTCCTGAAGCTCTCGCCCGCCTATCACTCGAAGATGCGCTCTGGCGAAGCCGTGTCGCGCCTGACGGCGGACATAACCCTGATCGAGACCTTCCTTGGCACGTCTGCCTCGCTGGCCACCCGTACGCTGCTGACGACGACGGGCGCGCTGGTCATGATGATGGTGGTGAACTGGAAGCTTGGCCTGACGCTGCTGGCCATGCTGCCGATCGCGGTCCTTCCGGTGATGGGGATTGGCCGTATCATCAGGAAAATGTCGAACCGGGCGCAATCACGTCTGTCGGATGCCGGAGCGGAGGCTGCCGAAGCGCTGGACGCGATCGAACTGGTGCAGGCCTATGGCCGCGAAGAAGGGCGGCTCGCCTCGTTCACGACTGCCATCGAGGCGACGTTCGATGCCGCGATGAAACGGATCGGTGCCCGCGCGATCATGATCGTGATGGTGTCGGTGTTGCTGTTTGGCGGCTTTGTGGGGGTGCTGTGGCTCGGCGCGCGCAGTGTGGCGACGGGTGAGATGACATTCGGCAACCTCGCCTCCATGGTGATGTATGCGCTCTATGCAGGGTCTGGCATCGGGATGCTGGCGGAAGTCTATGGCGAAGTGATGCGGGCAGCGGGCGCCGCCGACCGTGCCGCCGAAGTGCTGAACACCGCAATCGAGATCGAAGCGCCGCAACACCCGGTGGCGCTGCCCGCAAAGGTCGCCGGCGCGCTGGCATTCGATCATGTGACTTTCCGCTATGGCCACGAGACGCTCTCGGCGCTCGAGGATTTTTCGCTGTCGGTGAAACCAGGCGAGTTTGTTGCGCTTGTTGGTCCAAGCGGGGCCGGCAAGACGACCGTGTTCCGGCTGGCATTGCGCCTGTTCGATCCCCAGAAAGGGAACGTGACGCTCGATGGCGTGCCGTCAGTCGCGGCAGACCCGGCTGACTGGCGCCACCAGTTTGCCTATGCGCCGCAGGAATCCGCGCTGTTCACGGGGACGGCGGCTGAGAATATTGCCTTCGGCACGGACAATCCGGATAAGGCTTTGCTGGAACATGCCGCGCGCATGGCGGAGGCGATGGAATTCCTTGCCGAAAAGGACGGCCTGGCGACGGATCTTGGCCAGAAGGGCCGAAGCCTGTCGGGCGGCCAGCGCCAGCGCGTGGCGCTGGCGCGGGCTCTGGTCCGGGACGCGCCGGTCCTGTTGCTGGACGAGGCAACCTCAGCGCTCGATTCCGAGAGCGAAGCCGCTGTGCGCCGCGCAATTGCGAATGCTGCCGAAGGCCGCACGACGCTGGTGATCGCGCACCGCCTGTCGACGGTAAGGCGGGCCGACCGGATCGTGGTGATGGAACATGGCCGGATCGTGGAAGAGGGGACGCATGACCAGCTGGTTGCGCAGGGCGGGCTCTATGCGCGGCTGGCCGAATTGCAGTTTGCCAGCGAGACGGCCTGAACCTGCGCGCAGCGCGGCCCCGATTGGCAGTCTAGCAGTATTTGGACCCCATCGATGCTTCGTAACGCTCAATCGGCCCCATCCCTGCCGCAGCTCTTCGCTCGTTCAGCTGTTCTGGCCTAGACGAGGCGTGGGCCCTCCGGGTGCCATTCCCTGTGCCGAACTTTTGTAGCGCGCCCTCCTTGAGGGCAATGCGGTCAGACAGCATGGCGACATTCCGTGGGTTCGTTTCTCCGCTCGCCATACGACCAGTCAGGTCGGTAAGGGCCTGTTTCTGCCAAGCTTCATTTCCAGAGTGCTGAATCAAAAGAAATGCGGCGGCATCGGCGCTCTCGCCATATGTTCCAACGGAGAACCAGCCCATCTGGCGCATGGTCGCTTGGAGCCACGCATCGTTACTCGCGGAAATTGTATCGGCACTTTTCCTGAATTCCTCATAAGCCATGGCAAGGATTCGGATGTCGTTCGTTGACTGTCCGGTCACGGAAACGAGAAGCTGTGCGATATACGCATCGACGAAGGCGCGTTCATAGAGTTCACATTGGAATGGCAGATCGCCATCGCAGTCTGCGTACATCTTGAGATAATATTCCCACGTCGTATCCAGTTCGCCGTCAGGAGCAGAGGGCGGACTCAATACGTTCAGCGCTTTGACGTAGGCGTCCGTCTGTTCACCAGCCTTTGGGGCAAGGGTTGCACAGGCGGAAAGCGATGCCAGGACAAGTGACATCTCTACTGTTCGTAAGCGGGTCATATACATCCTTCCCTGTCTGGAAGACTGCATGCCAATATTCGAACGTTTGCCAGCGAGACGGCCTAGCCTTTACGCAGCTTCTTGACCTTGCCATCGATCGTGAAGGCGAAGGCGAGCGACAGGATCAGCGGCACCCAGATGGGCAGCTCACCAAGCCCGGGCGCGCCGAACGCCGCTGCGAGGTGATCGTCAACGCACCACCATAAAAGCCATAACCACATGATATTTCTCCGCTAACTCGAACACCTCACAGAGTTGAGATAGCGAAGGATGGCATGGATTGGCAGGGGCGGGGCCCTATTCGGCGGCCTGAAGGATCACGGTGGGCTCGCGGTCGCCCGAGAAAGTCAGCACACCATCTTCGATCGGCGCCTTGCGAAGGTTCTTCATATCCTCGCGATAGTTCATGTTGAGCTTCCAGGGCTTTTCCTTGTGCTGGCGGGGAAGCGAGTCGATCGCGCGCGCGAAATAGCCAGACGAGAAGCCGACCACGAAGGGGTCTGTTTCGGCCGGGAAGTGGTCGAGATAGGGCATGACGCTGGTGGTGCCTGTTTCGGTCATATGGTTCAGCACGCGGCAGACATATTCCGACGTGAGATCTGCCTTCAGGGTCCACGAGGCGTTCGTGTAGCCGAATGTCAGCGCCATGTTCGGGACGTTGGACAGCATCACACCCTTGTAGTTCAGAAGCTCTCCAGCATGGATCGGCTGGCCGTCGATGCTTGCCTCGATGCCGTTCATGTATTGAAGGTTCAGACCGGTGGCCGAGATAATGATATCGGCTTCCAGCGTCTCGCCGGATTTCAGGCGGATGCCGTCAGTGGTGAATGACTCGATATGGTCAGTGACAACGTCGGCCTTGCCCGATTTGAGGGCTTCGAACAGGTCGGAATCCGGAACGAGGCACAGGCGCTGTTCCCACGGCTTGTAGGTGGGGGTGAAGTGCTTCTCGACGTCATAGTCGGGGCCAAGTTCCTTGCGGACCATGCCGAGCAATTGCTCGCGAACCTTTTCGGGCTTCGTCTGGGTCTGGTTGTAGAAGAACTGACCCATCGTGACGTTGCGCCAGCGAATGACGTTGTAGGCCCAGCTCTCGGGCAGGATCTTGCGCAGGAAGGTTGCGAACTTGTCGACCGCCGGGCGCGACACGACATAGGATGGCGAGCGCTGCAGCATGGTGACATGCGCGGCCTTGTCGGTCATCGCCGGGACCAGCGTGACGGCTGTTGCGCCTGAGCCGATGATGACCACTTTCTTGCCGGTATAGTCCAGATCTTTCGGCCAGAGTTGGGGGTGAATGATCTCGCCCTTGAAGTCGGCTTCGTTCGGGAAGTCAGGCCGGAACGGCTTGTCGTAGCTGTAATAGCCGCCGCACAGGAACAGGAAGCGGCATGTCGTGAGTTCGGTCGTGCCGCCATGATCCAGGGTGACGTTCCAGAGATGGTCGGCGCTGGACCAGTCTGCGGCCACGACCTTGGTATTGAACTGGATCTTGTCGGTAATGCCGTTTTCGTCGGCGGTTTCCCGGACATATTTGCGGATATTGGGACCATCAGCGATGGCCTTCGCATCTGTCCACGGTTTGAAATTGTAGCCCAGCGTATACATGTCGCTGTCCGAGCGGATGCCGGGATAGCGGAACAGGTCCCACGTGCCACCGATCGCGTCGCGCGCTTCGATGATCCGGAAGGTCCGGTCAGGGCACTCCCGGGTGAGGTGAACCGCTGCGCCAATTCCTGAAAGGCCCGCGCCGATGATGATTACGTCTGTGTCTGTCTGGGTCATGCCCTGACTTTACAATGGCAATGCGAATGCCACAATACTTGACGCAGGTGTCACTTATCCAATTTTGCCGGGCTTAGTCGATCGCTGCGGCCTTGCCGAAAGCAGCCGCGTGGCGGATCTGCTTCTGGACGAGAGGGAGGATGTCCTCGTTGCCGGCGACGATTGAGCCTGTTTTCAGGATGTCACCGCCGTCGATCTCTTCGACATATCCGCCTGCTTCGCGCACGAGAACGACGCCAGCGGCGACGTCCCAGGACTTGAGGTCACGCTCCCAGAAGCCATCGAACCGGCCGGCGGCAACCCAGGCGAGGTCGAGCGCAGCCGAGCCATAGCGGCGGATACCGGCGCAGACGGGGGTCATCGCGGCGATCTCGCGCGCAAAGCCGATGTGCCAGGCTTCCGCCTTGCCGACCCATGGCGTGCCGGTGGCGATGACGGAATCAGCCAGCTTGCGGCGGGTTGCCACGCGCAGCTTGCGCTGTTCGAGCCAGGCGCCGCGACCGGTTTCGGCCCAGAAGATTTCATTTTTGGCGACATCGAAGACGACGCCGGCGAACAGCTTGCCTTCGCGCTCAAGGGCGATGGAGACGCAATAGTGCGGCTGGCCGTGCAGGAAGTTCAGCGTGCCGTCGAGCGGGTCGACGATGAACCGGTTGGACTTGTCGGTGCCCTCGATGATGCCGCGCTCTTCCATGACGAAACCATAGCCCGGGCGGGCCTTGGAGAGCTGGGAATAGATGATTTCCTCGGCGCGGTGATCGGCGTTCGAGACGAAATCGCCCGGGCCCTTCTTGGAGACCTGGAGATTTTCGACTTCGCCGAAATCACGCGCCAGCGCCCGGCCTGCGGCACGGGCGGCGGTGATCATCACGGAACCGACGGGGGAGGGCTTAGACATGTTTGGTCCTGACTAGTCTGCGCGGCGCAGATAGGTGCTGTCGGCGGTCTGGACGACGATGCGCTCGCCGACGCCAACGAAGGGCGGGACAAGGACGCGGATATCGCCGGTGCACATGGCTGGCTTGAAGCTGTTGGCGGCTGTCTGGCCTTTGACGACCGGTTCGGTATCGAGGATTTCGAGTGTGACCTGGTCGGGCAGGGCGACGCCGATCGGACGTTCGCCATAGAATTCGATCTGGACCATCATGGAGTCCTGAAGGAAGGCGCCTTGGTCACCGATGAAATCACGCTCGATCATGATCTGCTCGTAGGTCTCGGTGTCCATGAAGGTGAACGCGTTCTCGTCAGCGAAGAGGAACTGGAACTCTTTCTGCTCAAGACGCACGCGCTCGACCGACTCGTTGGAACGGAAGCGGGTGTTGGACTTCGACCCGTTGAATAGGTTGCGAAGCTCGACCTGGTTGAAAGCGCCACCCTTGCCGGGTTTGACGGCCATGGTCTTGATCGCGCGCCAGACGGTGCCTTCGTGCTCGATGACATTGCCGGGTTTGATTTCATTACCATTGATCTTGGGCATTGAAGTCGTCCTTGTTGGGGTTTGGCGCGGGTTAAGCCTTTGCCGCGCAAGGGTCAAGCGGCGGGTTGTTAACGCGGTTGCAGCTGATCCAGAAGGGCATTGAAGGCCATTACGGCTGCGGCGGCGCCTTCTGGATGGTTCCAGACACCAGAAGAGACGGCGAGGAAGTCGGCGCCAGCGGTGACCAGCGGCGCAGCGTTTTCGACCGTGATGCCACCGATCGCAACGCAGGGGAGTTCCATCGTCTCCTGCCAGAATTCGAGGAGCTCCAGCTCGGCGGGCACGGTGCCGGCCTTGGTGGTCGTCGGGTAGAAGGCGCCGAAGGCAACATAGTCAGCGCCCTGTTCGCCGGCCGCCATGGCGGCGTGCCGGCTATTCTTCGCGGTGGCGCCGAGAATGACGTCGGTGCCGACGATCTCGCGGGCCTGTTTGATGGACATGTCCTCGGGGCCGATATGGACGCCATCGGCGCCCAACTCTACGGCGAGTTCCGAACTGTCATTGATGATTATGGCGGCGCCATAGGCCTGGGCCATGACGGTAACGGCTTCGGCGACGGCCCGCGTTGCGGCGACATCGATCTTGCCGTCTTCACCTTTCAGACGGATCTGCAGGCAGGCGACGTCACCCGCTTCGAGCGCGCCTTCGAGCACGGCGGCGAATTCGGGCACATCATCAATGCGCGGCGGGGTGATGAGATAGAGGCGGGTGCGCTCGCGCAGGGGAATTTTGTCAGCCATGGGCGGGCTCTCTAGCCGAAGCAGGCCGGGGAAGGAAGCAGGCGGTGACGGTTACTTCGGGCCGACGCGCTTTGTGCTGGCGGGATTGCTGGCCAGCGTCTTGCCCTTGCGCATCGGGCGGGGCTCGAGATCACCGCCGCAATTCGGGCAGACACCGTCGAGCGGACCGTCGGCGCAATCGGCGCAGAAGGTACATTCGAACGAGCAGATGAAGGTGCCCACCTCGTCCGGGGCGAGGTCGGCATCGCAGCGTTCACAATTGGGGCGCATTTCAAGCATGGGGGCCCTATTTCTTCTTCTTCGTCTTCGTTGGTGCGGCCTTGGCCGCGTCGATCAGCTTCTTTTCGTAGGCTTCCGGTGTCCAGTCCCGGCCGAGGAAATCGTGCACGAGCTGTGCGGCCGGTTTGGATGAGCCGGGGGCGAGGATCATGTCGCGGTAGCGCGCGGCAGTGGCCGTATCGCGCAGGCCGTTCTTGTCGAACTCGGTGAACAGGTCGGTCGAGATCGCGAGCGACCATTGGTAAGTGTATATGATCGCCGAATACCCATCGAGGTGTCCGAGGCTGGCATAGCGATGCGTGTCGGGCAGGGTTTCGAACGGGCTGAGGGCCGACTGGCGCGCGTCCCAGAGTTGCTCGAAGTCCACTTCGTCCGGCGGTCGGCTGTAATAATCAAGTGAGATATAGGCGTAGGTCAGCTGGCGCAGCGTGCCGAGGCCGGTGCCGAAATCACGCGCGACATTCATCTTCTCGACCAGCGCGCGCGGGATGGTTTCGCCATCCGCATTCACCGCGAACCTGGCGAGCGTGTCATAGTCCCAGACCCAGTTTTGCAGCATCTGCGACGGCGCTTCGATGAAGTCCCATTCGAGATTGCCCATGTTCAGGCTGGCAAAGTCCGGCGGGGCGGAGAACATGCCGTGGATGAGGTGGCCGAATTCGTGGAGGAAGGTCTCGACCTGCTGGTGTTCCATCAGGCCGGTCGTATGGTCACCTGCCGGGAAGTTGCATATCAGCGCGGACACCGGAACGCCGTCAGAGGTCGGCCCGATGCGGACCGGGAAGGCGGCCGCGTGTTTGAACTTGCCGTCGCGCGGAAGCATGTCGAGATAGAAGCGACCGATCAGTTCGCTATTGCGGTGCATTTCATGGGCGGTGACGCTGGGGTCCCAGACGGGTGCGCCGTCCCAAGTGGTGATCTGGACGCCGAACAGGTCTTCGACCAGCGTGAAGATACCGGCGCGGACATTGTCATAGGCGAAATACTGGCGGACCTCCTGCGAATTGAGAGCGTAGTCTGACTGGCGGATCTGTTCGGCGAGATAGGCACTGCTCCATTCGGGAACGAGGGTGGCGTCCGGCTGGGTTTCATTCAGCTTGCTCAACAGCCGGCCATGCTCGATGCCTGCAGCATCGGTCGCGGCCGCTTCGACACGCGCGAGGAAGGCTTCGGCCACGTCAGGCGAACCGGTCATCTTGTCTTCGGTGACATAGGCCGCCCAGTTCGGATAGCCGAGCAGGGTGGCGAGTTCGTAGCGCTTTTCGAGCAACTGGTGGAGCTGTTCCACATTCTCGGGCCAGGCGCGGTTGTTGGTCTGGCGCAGCAGGTCCTTGCGCAGGGCTTCGTTCGGCGAATAGGAGAAGACCGGGCCGGTATCGGGATAGTCTGTCGTGATGGTGATCTGACCGTCCTCGCCCGGCGGGTGCGCGTCAATATAGTCTTGCGGCAGGCCGATGAGGTCGTCGATGGAGTCGAGTGTGACGCGGCCCTGGATCTCGCGGAGATTCTTGCTGAACGCCGTGCTGATTTCGGCGAGTTCCGCATTCAGCGAGCGGACCTTGTCGCGGGTCTCTTCGTCCTTGTTGATGCCGGCGCGGCGATAGTCGCGCAGCGTCCGTGCGAGCAGGAAGGTTTCGCGGGGGTTGAGCGTGGCCGCATCAATTGATGTGAGGCGGTCATAGATGCGGCGCGACAGCGACAGACGGGTCAGCAGATCAGACGTTCGCTCCTGACAGGTGGCACCGGATTCGCGGATCGACGGTTCGGGATTGGCCTCGGCAATGACGGAGGCTTCGCCGAATCCGATCGAGACGCCCACATTGACCAGCGTGTCGAGGAAGGCGATGTCGGCGGCGCCTGCCGTATCGTCGCGGCCTTCAAGTTCGGCAATCATCCTGCCCATGAGGTCGAGGGAATTGTCGCAGCGGATGGTGAAAGCGTCGGCGCTGGGGGGTGTCAGGACGAGTTCGGAGATCATCGCCTTCGCGGCCGTGCCGAGGACGTTGACCGAGGCGGGGGCTGGGGTTTCAGCCTGTTTCGCGGCAGGGCCGCAGGCCGACACGATCAGCGAGAGAGCGGCAAACGGCGCGGCGAAGCGAGCAAATTTCATCTGGCGCATTCCTCAGCAGCTGGCGCAAATGCCTTTGCAGAGGCGCCGCCGGGATCTGGCGCAATATGGTCCGCGCCTGTCCTGCATGTCCAGAGACAACCGCCCGGTATGGCGCGCAAGAAAAAGGCGGCCCGAGAGCCGCCTTTTCAAATCGTGGGAGGACTGATCAACCCGCTTTCGAGGCGGTGAAGATGCAATCAATCGTGTCAGCCAGTTTCGCGTCGAATTCCGCTTCGTTCTGCTGGGCCGAAAGCCCTTCGGTAAGGGCGCGCGAGAAGCTGGCAATCATGTTCGTGTTGCACGACAGTTTGGCGTTCGCATCGTCGCGGCTGTAGCCGCCGGACAGCGCGACAACCCGCATGACGCGCGGGTGATCGACCAGCGACTTGTACTGGTTTGCCTTTTCTGGGAGCGACAGTTTCAGCATGACCTGCCTGTCGGCCGGCAAGGCATCGAGCTGTTTGGTGATCTCGGCGCGAAGAATGTCTTCCGCTTCGGCCTTGTCCGCGATGGTGATGGTGACTTCCGGTTCGATGATCGGCATCAGGCCGTGACCGAGGATCTGGCGACCGACATCGAATTGCTGGGCGACGACGGCGGCAATGCCCTTGGGGTTGGCGGCATGGATGACGGAGCGCATCTTGGTGCCGAAGATGCCCTTGGCGACGGCGCGTTCGAGCAGGTGGTCGAGTTCCGGCACCGACTTCATCAGCTGGACGCCGTCCGCCTCGTCGGCGAGGCCCTTGTCGACTTTCAGAAAGGGAACGACGCTGCGCTTTTCCCAAAGGTATTGTGCGGTCGGGATGCCGTCGATGTCGCCCTCCATGGTGCGTTCGAAAAGGATTGCGCCCATGACCTTGTCGCCGGTGAAGGCGGGTGACTTGATGATACGCGCACGCATCTCGTGGATCTTGCCGAACATTTCTTCGTCGTTGGCATAGTCGGTTTCCTCGACGCCATAGAGGCGGAGGGCTTTCGGCGTGGAGCCGCCCGACTGGTCGAGCGCGGCAATGAAGCCGGCTTTCTTGGCGGCCTGTTCGGCCATTGCTGCATTATCCATGATCATTACCGCGTCAAAACTCATTGTTTGGGGACCTGCTGATTGGTTTGCAGGGATTGCTTTCAAGTACCGTGCCCAAAGATTGCGTCAACAATACGTACTGCGCGTGCCTGAGATCTCGAAAATCGCTGCATTTCCGGAGGATTGTGGGCTTTGGGGCCGGTGTCGCGAGGCTAGAGCGCTGTAAATCGGAGCGGAAAAGGGGCGAATCCCGACAGCCGCAATTCACGGCCTTCAGGCCGCGAACAAAATGGGATCGCTATCATTTTGTGGACCCTGCGCGATTTGCCGCAGGGTGTGCCAATCGGGGGCAGGCCTTCAGGGCGTCGATGCCGGGGAGGGGCTTGCCTTCCATCCATTCCAGGAAGGCGCCACCGGCGGTGGAAACGAAGGTAAAATCATCTGCGACGCCGGCATGATTGAGCGCGGCGACCGTGTCACCACCGCCAGCCACGGCGACCAGCTTGCCGGCCTTGGCACGCGCAGCGGCAGCCTTTGCTGCGGCGACCGTGGCGGTATCGAAAGGGGTCAGTTCAAAGGCGCCGAGCGGGCCGTTCCAGACCAGTGTCTTGGCCGAATCCATGGCAGCTCTGAGCGCGGCCACGGTTTGCGGGCCAGCGTCGAGGATCATTTCGTGGTCAGCAACCTCATCAAGGCCGCATGTGCGGTGAGGCGCGTTAGCGGCGAAGTCCCTGGCGACGACAAGATCGACCGGCAGGAGGATTTCGCAGCGATTCTGATTTGCGATCGTCTCGATTTCGCGGGCGGTATCCGCCAGGTCATGCTCGCAGAGCGACTTGCCGACCGAACGACCGCGCGCGGCGAGGAATGTGTTGGCCATGCCGCCACCGATGGCGAGCATGTCGACCTGGGTGACGAGGTTTTTCAGGAGGTCGATCTTGGAAGAGACCTTAGCACCGCCGACCACGGCCAGCACGGGCTTTTCCGGATTCCCGAGGGCCTTCTCGAGAGCGTCGAGTTCGCGCTCCATGGCGCAACCGGCATAGGCGGGCAGGAGTTCGGCAAGGACGGCTGTCGAGACATGGCGGCGATGTGCCGCCGAAAAGGCGTCGTTGACATAGAGGTCGCCGAGCGAAGCGATCTCTTTCGCAAGGTCCATGTCGCCAGCTTCCTCGCCTGCATGGAAGCGGGTATTCTCGAGCAGGATCACCCCGGCAGGCCGTAGGTCGGCAATTGCCGCCTTCACATGGTCGCCCACGCAATCGGCGACGAAACTGACATTCGAGCGGAGCACCTGAGCGAACGCGCCTGCGATGGGCGCAAGGCTCATCTCCGCGACGCGCTTGCCCTTGGGCCGGCCAAAGTGCGCCAGAAGCGCAACCTTGGCCCCCTGCGTGCGCAGGGTCTGCACCGTCTCCACGGCGGAGCGCAGGCGCGTGTCATCGGTGACGAGGCCCTTGTCCATCGGCACATTGAAATCAACGCGCACGAGGGCGGTCTTGCCTTTGAGGTCGCCAGCGTCGGCGATGCGTTTGAAGTTCATCGCCTTCAGGCCTCTACAGGAATTTCGACATCACGAGCGCGGTGTCGCTCATGCGGGTCGCGAAGCCCCATTCATTGTCATACCAGGTCAGGATCGAGACGAAATTGCCGTCCATGACCTTGGTCTGGTCGAGGTGGAAGATCGACGAGCGGTTGTCGTGGATGAAATCGCACGAGACGTTCGGCTGGTCGGTGAAGCCCAGCACGCCCTTCATCGGGCCGTCGTTTGCGGCGGCGATGATTGCGGCATTGATCTCTTCTGGCGTCGTCTTCTTCTTGGAGACGAATTTCAGGTCGACGACAGAGACGTTCGGTGTCGGGACGCGGATCGAGATGCCGTCGAGTTTGCCCTTGAGTTCCGGCAGGACGAGGCCGACGGCCTTGGCGGCGCCGGTCGAGGTCGGGATCATGGAGAGCGCTGCGGCGCGGGAGCGGTAGAGGTCCTTGTGCATCTGGTCGAGCGATGGCTGGTCATTGGTGTAGGAATGGATCGTGGTCATCATGCCCTTCTCGATGCCGATCAGGTCGTTGAGAACCTTTGCGACAGGCGACAGGCAGTTCGTGGTGCACGAGGCATTCGAGACGACCATGTCGTCCTTTGTGATCGTGTCGTGGTTCACACCGAAGACGATGGTCTTGTCGGCATTGGTGGCAGGCGCAGAGACCAGGACGCGCTTGGCGCCGGCTTCGAGGTGAGCCGAGGCCTTTTCCTTGTCAGCGAAGATGCCGGTACATTCCATGGCTATATCGATATCGAGTTCGCGGTGGGGCAGGTCTTTCGGGTCTCGGATGGCGGTGCAAAGGATCGGCTTGCCATTGATGACGATCTTGTCGCCATCGACCTGGACGTCCGCCGGGAAGCGACCATGAACGGAGTCGAAGCGCAGGAGGTGGGCATTCGTGGCGACGGGGCCGAGATCATTGATCGCGACGACTTCAATGTCCTTGCGGTCATGCTCGATGATGGAGCGCAGGACGAGACGTCCGATCCGGCCAAATCCATTGATTGCAACACGTATTGCCATTTTAAAATTCTCCTCAGACGGGACAAAAACTTCGACTTTGCAGGCCCTCTACGATGCTGCGCTCCCCCCGTCCACCCGGATCGCCTGCGGTATCGAGCCACAAAACGGGACTCTGGGGGGTGCGACCATGCGGGGCCGGCTCCAATCTGAGCAGCTTGCAAGTTCCATGCAATTGTAGAGTGGACTTGAGGCGGGGCCCCTGTATTGCCTGTTGGCCTGCCATAGGGGGCCCATCCGGGTGAAACACCGTCTTTCTTGCATCCTGTCACGGCGCCAGCCCTCCGGGCATCGGCACACATGAAACCCGCTGGCCGCACGCTTGCCGACTGGGGCCTGTTCTGGCTGCTGAGCCTGGTCTGGGCAGGCGCCTACATGTTGACGCGGATGGCGGTCGATAAAGGCCATGCCGATGTCGGCCTGCCTGCCGAATGGGTGATTTCTGGCCGCCTGACGATTGGTGCCGTCGCGCTCTGGTGCGTGATGCTGGCCAGGCGCCAACACCTGCCGCCGCTGACTGACCGCCGCCGCTGGACCGCAATTGTGGGCATGGCGCTTGTTGGGTCCGTCATTCCCTTTTTCCTGATCACGATTGCGCAGGAGACGGTCAATTCCAGCCTTGCCGCGCTCTATACTGCCGCCGTGCCGATCTTCGTGGCGATCGGGGCCCATTTCATGTTCCGGGACGAGCGGATGTCAGCCGGATCGGTCGTGGGCGTGCTGATCGGGTTTGGCGGCGTGGCGCTTCTGTTCGGCCCCGAGGCGATGAAGGGGCTCGGCTCTGCCAGCGCCGTCGCCCAGCTGATGCTGGTTGGCGCAACGATGGCCTATGCGACGTCCAGCCTGATCGCACGGGGCGCGCCGCTGATGAGCGCCATTCCTTTCGCCACGGCCTTCGTGTCGGTCGCGGCGGTCGTGTCGTGGCCGCTGGCGCTGATGGTTGAGCCGGCGGACGTGAATGCCGATTGGGACAATTGGCTGGCGGTTGTTGGTCTCGGGCTTGGCCCGACGGCCTTCGCGCAGGCCCTGTACATGCTGTTGATCGCGCGGACGTCGGCTACCTTCCTGTCGTTGACCGGCTATGCCATCCCCGTCGTTGCCGCCGTGCTCGGGTTCGTGTTCTTCGGCGAGTTGCAGAGCTGGCAGTCGCTTGGCGCCTTCGCGATGATCCTGGGCGGCGTCTGGCTGGCCCGTCATGGCGGGGGTGGACGCAAGACTGCCTAGAGGCCGAGGCTTTCGAGCACGGTCTCGGTATCGGCGCCGAGGCAGGGCGGATCGAGGCGAATACTGGCCGGGCTGTCGGAAAAGGTGACCGGGTGTTTCATGGCGCGATAGGCCCCGGCCTGGGGGTGTATGCGTTCCTCGAAGAAGCCGACCTGCGTCAGGTGCGGATCGGTCAGTACGGCTTCCATCGTATTGTAGCGCATGGCCGGGATGTTGGCCGCATCAAGCAGGGTGAGCCATTCATCTGTGGTCTTGGTCGCGGCGACCTCTTCGATCATGGCGTAGAGTTCGTTGATGTTTTCGGTGCGGGCGGCATAGGTCGAGAAGCGCGGATCCTGGAAGACTTCGGGCCGCCCGCCGATCTCGAAGAACTGGGCCCATTGTTCGTCGGAATAGGGCACGAGGCCGATATAGCCGTCTTTCGTGGGATAGGGCTTGCGGTTGGCATTGATCGATCGCGTGTAGCCAAGGCGGCCATTGCCCGGAATGAAGGTCTCTCCGTACAAGTTTTCGACCATGTTGAAGAAGGTGAAGCTCTCCATCATCGGGACCTGGACGAACTGGCCGCGACCGGTGCGCGCGCGGTGAAACAGGGCGGCGAGCGTCGCATAGGTGGCAAACAGGCCAACCGTCTTGTCGGCGACGAGGGAGGGCGCGTATTCCGGCGCGCCGCCGGAGCGCATGGCGTTGAGCGCAGCAAAGCCGGACGCGCCCTGGATAAGGTCGTCATAGGCCTGTCGGTGCTCGTATTCGCCGCCGGTGCCGAAGCCGGCGCAGTGGACGTAGATGATGTCGGGGTTGATGGCCTTCACGGCCTCGTAGCCGAAGCCTAGCCTGTCCATGCCGGCGAGGCGGACATTGTGGAAAAAAACGTCGGCATCCTTGAGCAGGGCGGTCAGGGCGGTCTTGCCTTCGGGGGTCTTCACATCGAGCAATACGGAGCGTTTATTGCGATTCAGGGCCGTATAGATCGGGCCGAGATCGCCGGTGGGCGAGGCGCCGGCATAGCGCATCATGTCGCCCGCCTTGCCTTTCTGGCCCGCTTCGACCTTGACCACATCGGCGCCAAGATCACCGAAAATCAAGGTCGCGAAGGGGCCGAGCACGACCGAACTCATGTCGACGATCTTGATGCCGGCAAGGGGGCCGGAGGGGGTTTGTGCGGTCATGGCGGGGGCTCGCGAAGGGGGTGGGAGGGGAGAGGCAGGGGGGGGTGGACCGCAAATTGGCTCAGGGCGCAAGCACGGTGCGGGCGGCTTCGAGGTGGGCCAGCTTGGCGTCGAAGGCCGACCAGTCATCGCGCTCGGCAATCGGCGCCCAGAGGGATTCGACATCCTCTATCAGGAGGACAACCGGAGAGGCGGCCTGGAAGTAGGGAAGCGATAGACGCTCAGGATGGGTCGGCGCGCGGGCGGCGAGCGCATCGCGCACGGGGGTGAAGTCTGCGGTCTCGTAGAGCGCAGCCTGGGGCGACGTTTTCATGCGCGCCTCGCTGGCGGCGCCGCCATAGAGGTCGAAGAAGGTCTGCGGCCAGGAGGCACCGCTGGTGGTCATCCAGCCATAGATGCCCTGAAGGAAGGTAAGGTCGGTGCGCAGGTCGCCGGAGCTGTCGAGACCGAGCAGCAGGTGCGTGTGGGCGGCGAAGGATTTCTGGTAGGCGGCTTCATAGGGCGCCAGGCCCCGGGCGAGGTCGTCGGCATCGGCCAGCGGCAGGAGGGCGGAGGCGAGCTGTTGCAGCGCCCAGGCGCCCTGCGTCGGCTGGCGGCCGAAGCTGTAGAGGCCATGCTCGTCGAAATACGCGGCGGTGAAGTTCGGGTCCGACACGGGCAGGAAGCGCCACGGACCGAAATCGAACGTCTCGCCGGTCACATTGAAATTGTCGGTATTCATGACCCCGTGGACAAAGCCGGCGGCCATCCATTGTCCGATCATGCTGGCCGTGGCGCGGGTGATGTGGCCGAGCAGGTTGACGGCCTTTGTGGCCATGTCGGGGGCATCGGCGCCGGGGTGGAACTCGGCGACGCAATAATCGACGAGGCGGGCGAGGCCTTCGGTTTCGTCCAGGTAGGCGGCGCGCTGGAACGTGCCGAAGCGGATATGGCTTTCCGAGAGGCGCACCAAGACGGCGCCGCGTGTGGGCGAGGGCTCGTCATTGCGGTGCAGCTGTTCGCCCGTTTCGACCAGGCTGAAGGCCTTGGACGTGCGCACGCCGAGTGTCTCGAGATAGGTCGCGGCAAGGATTTCGCGCACGCCGCCCTTGAGGGTCAGCCTCCCGTCGCCCTGACGCGACCAGGGGGTCTGGCCGGAGCCCTTGGTGCCGAGGTCGAGCAGGCGGCCAGAGCGGTCGCGCACCTGTGCGTAGAGAAATCCGCGGCCATCTCCCAATTGGGGGTTGTACGTGCCGAACTGGTGGCCGTGATAACGCATGGCCAGCGGTTGGGGGAGGTTTCCGGGCAGCGGATCGAATCGCGAAAAGTGGCTGAGCCACTGGGTATCGTCGAGATCACCGAGGCCGACGGCGTTTGACCAGCGAAGGTTGCGAAAGCGCAACACTTCGGAAGGAAAATGGGCTGGTTCTACCGCATCTGCGAAATGATCTGCCAGCGCAAGAAACGGGGCAGTGGAGGGGGATTTGCTCAACATCCATTCATTTCTGACCTGATTTCAGCGACTAGCGCAACAGGTTTGCGCGAATGCATGGCAGTGTTGCTATATTGCGGTGCAGCATAGGTCGGCCCTATCGTCACGTCAGCATGTGGCTAAGGTTGCAGACAAGTGGGGGAAGCACCCGGAAGCTTAATCCGGGCGACGCCGCAGGTATAAACGGAGGAAACCAAATGAGATTATCCACACGATTGGTGCTGGGGGCGTCTGCCCTTGCACTTACGACGGCGCTGCCGGTCTATGCGCAGGACAGCGGCGAATCAGAACGCAAGCTGACGACGGTCACGGTGACCGGTTCGTTCATCCAGGGCACGCCTGAAGACGCTGCCCTTCCTGTCGACGTGCTGACCGCCGCCGACCTCAAACTCGAAGGCCGGCCTTCGATCACGGAACTGATCCGCAACCTCGGCCCGTCTTCGGGCGTGGACGGCCAGACCAACCAGTTCGCCTCGAACGGCCTTGAAGGCACGTCGAACATCAACCTGCGCGGCCTTGGCCCTGCACGCACCCTGGTGCTGATCAACGGCCACCGCCAGACGTATCACCCTTACTCGATCGGTGAGCAGGCTCAGCTCTTCGTCGATACGAACAATATTCCATCCGCCGCCATTGGCCGGATCGAAGTGTTGAAAGACGGCGCGGCTGCGCTGTACGGGTCTGACGCCATTGCGGGCGTTGTGAACTTCATCACCAACCGCGACCTCGACGGGTTTGAAGTCGGTGGCTCCTACTCCCAGTTCGATGGCTCCGATGGCGACTATGACATGTCGGCTGCCTATGGCCTGCAAGGCCAGAACTTCAGCTGGGTCACGTCAGTTGGCTATAACAAGCGCAGCGAAGTCGGTCTGATCGAAAAAGACTGGGCGATCCTGCCGAATGCAGAGAACCCGGTCGGTGGCTGGTCGTCTCTCTCGAACCCCGGCTATTATGTTCCAATCGGTGGAGCCGGTACGCCTATTCAAGGCGCCACGAATGATACTGGCTGTACAGATGTTGGTGGCATCATTGTTTCCGGCACCTGCCGTTTCCAGTTCACGCAGTTCGACAACCTGGTTGAAGAAGAAGAACGCTACCAGATCTTCTCCGAGTACAACCGAAACCTGTCGAATGGCGCAGAAGTTCACCTTGAAGCATTGTATGCTTCTTCAGACGTGCCGACCTGGAAGACATCGCCTTCCTATCCGCCACAGGCACTGTTGAACCAGTTCGTGCCTGCGAGTGCTCCTGGCTTCCAGCAGTATATTGCTGACAATCCTGGCGCATTCCCGGCCTCGTCCGTTGGCGCGCTCTTCATCGGCCGTTCGTTCGGCTGGGGTGGTTTCCCGGGTACGGGCGGCGCACAGGAAGGGTATCGCAAGAGCGAGACCTATCGTTTGTCCGGATCCTATATCGGTGATCTCGACAATGGCGTGCACTATGACGCGGCCCTCAGCTATTCGGCGACGGAAAGCGAACGTTCCACCAATGATACCTATATCACTGGCCTGACGGCAGGCCTGCGTGGGTTCGGTGTCTGTGTCGATCCGAACACCGGCTTCGACCCTGCAACCGGAACCCAGCCCTGGGTCAGTGGTTATGCTGGCTCGCTTTCGGCCGGTGCCGGCGGGTGTGAATATTACAACCCGTTCTCGAACGCTATCCAAGCCAATGCCGTGACCGGCGCAGCCAACCCGAACTATGTTTCGGGCTTGGAAAACTCGGTCACGCTGGCTGATTGGATAACGGACCCAAGCCTGACAATTGCCAACACAGACCTCCTCGTCTTTGACGGCGTCTTCTCGGGCCAGAGCAACGTGCAGGCCGCTGGCGGAAGCGTCGGCTGGGCTGCCGGTGTCCAGGTTCGCCGGGAAAGCTACAAGGTTGAGCCATCGGTCCTGACCGACCTCGACCTGACTCCCGGACCGGGCGGCACAGGCCCCTACTCGTTCCTCGCCGGCACAACATCGGCTGATGAAGACCAGACGATCTTTGCGGTCTTCGGCGAATTGCAGATCCCTCTGGCCGACAATGTCGATATCCAGGCGGCTGTTCGCTACGAGGATTATGGTGGCGACATCGGTTCGACCTTCGATCCTAAAGTGGCCGCCAAGTGGACGATCAGCGACAATTTCGCCCTGCGCGGATCGGCCCAGACCTCGTTCAAAGGTCCGACGCTGAACCAATTGGGCGGCGTTGGCACGTCGTTGCAGTTCGTGGCACCTGCGTCTGCATTCAAGGCGGTGGATACGTTTGGCAACCCGGACCTGAAGCCTGAGTCGGCGTTCAGCTTCAACCTCGGTGGCATCTATGAGATGGGCAACTTCTTTGCCTCGCTCGACTATTACAATTTCGACTTCTCCGATCCGGTCATCGTGGAAGAGCAGGCGAATATTGTGAACGCGGCTGTGAAGGCCCTCGCTTCAGCCACGACGGATGATGATGCCATCCTGACCCGGATTTCGTTCAATGATCCGTTGGCACCAACGGCGGCCTCGATCTCACGTATCCGGACGAACGTGACGAACGGCCCGGACATCAAGACGTCGGGTCTCGACCTGCGTCTGCAGAATAGCTGGGACATGAGCAATGGCGGCGAGTTCGCGATTGGCGCGGATGCCACCTACGTCATCGAGTATGATGTTGATCCTTACTTCGTTGAGGGTCTGGCCATCGGCGGTGGTGACTATGTCGGCCAGTTCAACCGGTCGAACTTCACCCGGTCCATGCCGCAATGGAAAGCGAACCTCTTTGCCAATTATGGCCTCGGGGATCACAACTTCCGGGCCGTCATGCGCCACATTGACAGCTACAAGGACGAACGCCCGGCGGCCGCCCGTGGCGGTGTCGGTGAGAAGATTGACAGCCAGACGACGTTCGACCTGTTCTACAATTGGCAGTCGACCCCACTGGACCTCGATATCGGTCTCTCCGTGGTCAACGTGACGGATGAAGATCCGCCATTCGCGGCCTTCGACGTGAACTATGATCCCTACACGCACAACCCGTTCGGTCGTACGTTCAAGATCAGCGTCACCAAGCGTTTCGGCGGCTCGGGCAACTAGCCCCGCTTCCAGATTGCAGACAAATAAAAAGGGCGGCCCCAAGGGCCGCCCTTTCCTTTTGGAAGTGATGTTCGAAATTCCTAGCGGCTGATCGTGAATTCGATACCGACAAGCCGACCAGTCTGCAGCGGCGAGAACGTGCCAGCAGACGGGTTGGTGGCGAACGGCACGTCAACGCCGGTCGAGTTGCTCACGCCGCCCGGCGCGAAGCCTGCCAGCGTGCCGCCGAACGGCACTTGCGTGTCGCCGCCAGCAATGGCTTCGTCGATCAGGTTCTTGCCGAACAGGGACACGGAGACGCCATCCATTGGCGTGTTCCAGGTCAGGTTGGCATTCAGCTGGTCTGCGGCACTCATCCAACCGAAATTGTTGTCGGTGAATGCATTCTTGTCACGATGCTGGAACGTCAGGCGCGATACGAGCGAGCCACGGTCGGCCATGTCGTAGTCGTGAATGAGCGCGAAGCCGTAAGTGGCTTCCGGCACGCGGGGCAGGGCGAGGGCCAGATCCGCACCGTCCACCACGCCGTCACCTGAGATGTCATAGATGACCTTGGTGTACTCTGCGTCGATCAGGCCGATATTGGCCGTGACGAGGAACGAATCGGTGAGGGCGTAACGACCTTCAAGCTCGAGACCGAGAATTTCGGCATCGGCGGTGTTGATGATCGTCTGGGCGACACCGGACGTTGGCGACGAGAGGTTCAGCTCGCGTTGCATGTCCTTGATGTCGTTCAGGAACACGGCAGCGTTGAGCTGGCCGCGACCGTCGGACGTGGTGTGTTTCATGCCGATTTCGAAGCTGTCGACTTTTTCGGCATCAAAGGCGCGCGAACCCGTTGACGGGAAGAGGGCTTCGAACGCGAGGGCGTTCGTGATGCGGAAGTTGTAGCCACCCGAACGGAAGCCCTTGGTATAGGTGCCGTAAAACTGGGTGTCGTCGGTGTGGAAGTATTGCGCACCGATCTTGGGTGTCACTTCGCTCCAGTCGTCCTTGTCGGAGAAGCCGTTTGGCTCTCCTGCAATGTACGGGTTGGTGCCGGTGGTCGGGCAGGTTGCATTGACCACGGAGCAGTTCGGGCGAGGGCGCACATAAGTGACGTCCACGTCCTTCTCTTCATAGCCATAGCGCAAGCCGAAGATGCCGGTCAGTTTTTCGGTGAAGTCATAGTCGACCTGTCCGAAGATGCCGTAGACCGTGTGATCCTGGCGGCCGCCACCATTGAACTCCCAGTCGAGACCGGCGGGGAATGTGGCTGGACGCGTTGTCGGCAAGTCGCGGCGTTCAGTGTAGCCAACTTCCTGAGTGAAGTAGAAACCGCCAACCGTGACGTCTGCCTTGTCGAACGTGCCGGAATAGCGCAGCTCTTCGGAGAATTGCTCCTGGGCAAATTCCGAACCCGAGTGGAACAGGGTCAGCGGCGTCGCGTCGATGTCGGCGCTCGTCGTGGAATCGACTTCGCGGTAACCGATGACGTTGGTGATCGTGCCGTTGCCGAAACCGACATCAAGGTCCGTGCGGAGTGTGGCGAACGTGGTGTCATTCTCCAGGAAGCCCGGATTGTTGATGGCGATATCGAAGCTGCCGCGATCGTAGAAGCCGCGGTTCTGGCCGTTGGGGCCATCTGCGCTGACCGAGAAAGTCTCGGCCTTGCCAAGGAAGGTGAGGTCCGGAGTCGGCATCCATTCGAGTGCACCGCGCAGGATCGTGGTGTGGGACTCGCCGAGATTGTCGTCGGTGGCGAGATTCTTGAAGTAGCCGTCATCGAAATTATGATAGATGCCCAGCTTGCCGTTCAGCTTGTCTGCGACCAGCGGGCCGGAAACCGTGGCCTGAAGGGTCGTGTTCGGGCCGCCGCGATCGTCGTCGACCGGGGTTTCGACCGTTGCGCGTGCCTTGTAGCGGAAATCATCGGTCGGGTTGCCGGTGTTGATCAGGACGGCGCCTCCGGTCGTGTTGCGGCCGAAGAGCAGGCCTTGCGGGCCGCGCAGGATTTCGACGCTGTCGAGATCGAACAGGTCAAGCACGACGCCCGAGTTCACACCAAGATACACGCCATCGACGAACACGCCGACGGTCGGGTCAACCGACGGGATCGATGAGTTGATGCCGAGACCACGAATGGAGAAGTTCGCGACGCCTTTCGACGTGCCGACATCTTCGAGCGATACGTTCGGTGTGGAGTAGCTCAAGCTCTGAAGGTCGTTGACTTTGAGCGCGTCGAGCGTGTCGCTGTTGAACGCCGTAACGGCGACGGGCACGTCCTGCACGTTCTCGACATTGGCTTTCTTGGTGGCGGTGACGGTGACGGTTCCAAGGACGCGGGCAATGGCGTTTTCACGCTCTGGTGCGGCTTCCTGTTCCTGGGCGATGGCTGCGCTTGTGGCGAACACGAGCGCGGATGCTGACAAAGCCAGCATGCTCTTCAATTTCATTCTGTGTTTCCTCTGGATTATACAAGTTCTCGTAGGCGCCCCGAAGGCTCTGGGAGGAGAAGGGGGGGCGTTATCGCTCCATATGGCGTAACCGCCCTTTGGAGAAAGCCATTTCGGACACTCCGGGACTGATTGCCGGCGACCGTCTCAAAAATGCAACGGAGGGTTACCCAAGGCTTACCGAAGGCGGTTCAGACCGCGCCCAGCGCCTTGCCGACGACGTGGCCGGCATCCCGGATTGCCAGCCGAACGGTGTCTGACAGGGCCGTCATGTTCATGAAGCCGTGGACCATGCCGGGGTGCTCGCGCACGGTTACGCGGACGCCGAAACTGGCCATCTTGTCGGCATAGGCGAGGCCCTCATCCTTGAGCGGATCCCAGCCGCACAGG
>Ga0105055_10000030_pt1 | contig 135684 bp, 112 predicted proteins | sample BON03_FD_78090 | JGI IMG/M metagenome (GOLD analysis project Ga0105055, IMG submission 78090) | Freshwater microbial communities from Lake Bonney liftoff mats and glacier meltwater in Antarctica - BON-03 | ecosystem: Environmental > Aquatic > Freshwater > Ice > Glacier meltwater | place: Lake... | reverse complement strand
CAGATTGAAACGATATAGAGTACTGTCGGACCGATTGAGGATGCACAATTTTGAAAAATATAACGACATTCTGGGTATATGTGCTGGCCTGTGGAATTTTTACTTAATAAGCTGATTTACAGTAAAGAAACAACTCTACTACTGTTATAATTCACAATAACAGTAGCGCCCAAGGCCCCAAGGTATATAGCACAAGCTTTACCAACACCGGAGGAAGCCCCCGTAACTTAAACTACCTGCCCTTTAAAATTCTTGGAATCATTGATCACAGTAATTCCTGATCACTTTGTTTTAGTCGTTTCCAGACATTCCTATTAATACTCTTTACCGCCCAGCTTTCGGCTTGTAAGATCGCTAACCTGATAGCATCGGCTGGTGCGTAATTCTTGGTGCTTACTAGCTGTTGCGCCAGAAGTATCGCTTTTTCTCGGGTGGTTGGCGTTAAATAAGCCAATTCCGGGGTGTTTTGGAAGTTTGTCATAATAGTTCATTTTTGGACTAAGATCAAAAAACAATACCAGTTTCATGAAGATTTGAACTAGTAAATTTCTGTGAAAAAAAATGCTCAGATGGGGTAAAAGGGTATAAAAAATCCCCACTCCCGGGAGAGTGGGGACTCGAATAGAAAGCTTTATTTTACTTCCTCAAAGTTGACGTCGGTAACGTCTTCGCCATTGTTCTTTTGGCTAGCATCGGCGCCGTTAGGAGTAGAAGCCTGCTCCTCAGCTTCACCACCTGGGTTGGCGGCGTACATCTCCTGAGAGGCTGCCTGCCATGCTCCGTTTAGTTTTTCCATAGCTGCGTCAATACCAGCAACATCTTGTGCCTGATGAGCGGTACGTAGCTCAGCCAATGCAGATTCGATGTTTGTTTTGTTGTCGGCTGACAGTTTTTCGCCATACTCCTTCAATTGCTTTTCGGTAGAGAAAATCAGCGTGTCAGCGGCGTTTAACTTATCAACTTTTTCGCGCTCAACCTTATCGGATGCTTCGTTAGCTTTTGCTTCCTGACGCATCTTTTCAATTTCTGAATCGGTCAGACCGCTTGATGCTTCAATCCGGATTTTCTGCTCTTTTCCAGTTCCTTTATCACGGGCCGAAACGTTCAGAATACCGTTTGCATCAACGTCAAACGTTACTTCGATTTGTGGTATACCACGTGGTGCTGGTGGAATTCCGTCAAGGTGGAATTTACCAAGCGTACGGTTCTGATTGGCCATCGGCCGCTCGCCTTGCAATACCTGAATCTCCACCGAAGGCTGATTATCCGCCGCAGTTGAGAATGTTTCAGTCTTCTTGGAAGGGATAGTCGTATTAGATTCAACCAATTTGGTGAATACACCACCAAGTGTTTCAATTCCAAGTGAAAGAGGAATTACGTCCAACAGAAGTACGTCTTTCACTTCTCCTGTTAGTACTCCACCTTGAATCGCAGCGCCAACGGCTACTGCTTCATCAGGGTTTACACTCTTGGTTGGTTTCTTGCCAAAAAACTTCTCTACTTCTTCCTGTACCTTTGGGATACGGGTTGATCCACCCACTAAAATCACCTCATCAATGTCGGTATTTTTTAACCCGGCATTTTTCATGGCTTTCTTACAAGGCTCCATCATTCGCTTAAACAGGCTATCGGCCAGTTGTTCAAACTTTGAGCGGGTAAGCGAACGCACAAGGTGCTTTGGTATTCCGTTGATCGGGAATATGTAGGGTAAGTTGATTTCTGTTTGGGTGGAGCTTGAAATTTCCACCTTGGCTTTTTCTGCTGCCTCTTTCAGACGTTGCAGAGCCATCGGGTCTTGGGTCAGGTCTATTCCTTCGTCTTTTTTGAATTCATCGGCCAACCAGTTAATAATTACTTGGTCGAAGTCGTCACCACCAAGGTGGGTATCGCCATCAGTCGATTTTACTTCAAATACACCATCCCCTAATTCAAGGATTGATATATCGAAAGTACCACCACCGAGATCAAAAACAGCGATCTTCATGTCTATGTCGCGCTTGTCGAGGCCATAAGCCAAGGCAGCCGCGGTGGGCTCGTTGATAATCCGCTTCACTTCAAGGCCCGCAATTTGTCCAGCTTCTTTGGTTGCCTGACGTTCCGCGTCATTGAAATAAGCAGGTACCGTAATAACAGCCTCCGTTACTTCTTGCCCTAGATAATCTTCGGCGGTTTGCTTCATTTTTTGAAGAATCAATGCCGAGATTTCCTGAGGAGTATATAACCTTTCTCCAATACGTACGCGAGGAGTGTTGTTAGGGCCTTTTTCTACGTCGTAGGCCACGGTTTTCATTTCGCTTGTTGTGTCATCATACCGCTTACCCATGAAGCGTTTGATCGAGCTAATGGTGTGTTTAGGGTTGGTGATTGCCTGACGTTTGGCCGGGGCACCTACCTTGCGTTCGCCATTACCGTTATCCATAAAGGCTACTACTGAGGGGGTAGTGCGTGCTCCTTCGCTATTTGCGATAACTACGGGCTCATTACCTTCCATCACGGCCACACAGGAGTTGGTTGTTCCTAAGTCAATGCCAATAATTTTTCCCATTGTATTAATCGTTTTTACTTTACATGTTTATGTAGTAACTGTATATAAAAGCCTATACCAGATTGGTGATTTGTGGTTTTATCTGACAAATTGACAGAAATTTTATTGGATTTTGCCGGTAACTCAGATTCCAGAATTAAATGCATTGGTAGCAAAAAATAGTAGGTACGTGGGTAGTGGTGTAACCAAAAAAGAGGCGTGAATCGTGAAATTCATGCCTCTTTTTTGGTTGTTTGCAATAGACAGCCTAACGGTCAGTCTACTCAATTGCTGATTATTTACCAAACAGGCCGCCCAACAAGCCGCCAAGGTCAAGACCGCTTCCTTGTTGATTGTTGGAGGGAGCAGATTTTCCGCCACCCATTAAGCTACCACCGATGCGCATTAGGTCATTCATGTCAAGTTTACCGTCTGCCATAGCGTAGCCAATCTGATTAAAATCAAATCCTCCGCCACCCTGAACGCCTGAAGCCGCACCACTGCCTCCGCCCATGAGACTACCAAGTATACTGTTGAAGTCGATACTACTATCGTTTGGATTGCTTGTTTTGTTAATGAAGCTACTCAGAACACCGGGAAGTACGGATGCAACCAAGCTGCCGGCAGTTGAGCTAGAAAAGCCAAACTTTTCCATAATACTACCGATAGCGTTGTTCGCGATACCAGATACTATGGGGTTGCTCATGAGGTCAGATCCGCCGGATTGTACCGTTTTTCCGGAAAGCAAACCCATGATTCCACTGATGTTACCTCCTTGGGCTTCTTGTTGAAGCCCACCCGTAATGGACCCAAGTAGGGTTTGCATTACATCATTATTGTTTTCATTTGGAACGGCAGGATTATTAACAACCGCTTCCTGGGAATTCTCTTGAATAAGACCCATTAATTGCTCTAGCATACTGATTGAGGGATGTAAATGGTTAAAGATTTTATTTAGTTGTGACAATAATGTAGCAAAAAAGTCACAGACTAATGGGGTAGTGGTTTACCCTAGAGCAAAAAAAACCCTCACCGAGGTGAGGGTTGCTGTTGTTACTTTATCTTGTCGACGACTGCTTTAAAGGCCTCTGGGTGGTTCATGGCTAGGTCAGCCAGAACTTTACGATTGAGCGCAATACCCTTATCGTGGATTTTACCCATGAATACCGAGTAAGAAAGTCCATGCTGACGAGCTCCGGCGTTAATACGCTGAATCCACAGGGCACGGAAATTTCGCTTTTTCTGCTTACGGCCGATGTAAGAGTAGCCAAGTGCCTTTTCTACGGCGTTCTTAGCAACGGTCCAAACATTCTTACGACGTCCAAAGTAACCTTTGGCCATCTTTAATACTTTCTTGCGTCTTGCTCGTGACGCTACGTGGTTTACTGAACGTGGCATATTTTATTGTTTTTTGACGGCCGGTGCTTACTGTTGAAGACTTTAAAACCGATAATCGGGTTGAAACTTGAACCAAAAAAATATGGGATGAATTAATTCATCGCCAATAGTGAAAGGATACGCCGCTCGTTAGTAACATCAACTAAGCCTGTCTTTACCAGATTCCGCTTCTGCTTGGTAGTTTTCTTGGTCAGGATGTGACTGTGGAATGCGTGCTTCCGTTTGATTTTTCCGGTACCAGTCAGCTTAAATCGCTTCTTGGAGCCAGAGTTTGTTTTCATTTTAGGCATAACAAATCGTCTTTAATTGTGAAAAAAGTTAAACAGCCCGCAAAAATACAACTGTTTTGGATAAAATAAAAGTCGGGTAGAGGGTAATTCACCCGCCACCCGACTTTTGAAACTTTGCTTTTATTATTTTCCTTTCGGAGGTAACGGGGCAAGGATGATTGTCATTCGCTTACCTTCTAGTTTTGGCTCCATTTCAAGCTTTCCATATTCCGTTAGTGCCTCAGAAAATTTCTTCAAAAGGTTAACGCCTCTTTCTTTAAATACGATGGTTCTACCTACGAAGTGAACGTATGCTTTCACCTTGGAGCCCTCTTTAAGAAAACTCATCGCGTGCTTCAACTTAAAGTCAAAATCGTGATCATCGGTATTTGGACCGAAACGAATTTCTTTTATGACTACTTTCTGAGCTTTTGCCTTGATTTCTTTTTGCTTTTTCTTTTGCTCGTATTTGAATTTTGAGTAGTCAACTACTTTACAAACCGGGGGTGCAGCGGTGGGAGCGATTTCAACCAGATCAAGGCTCTGGGATTCAGCTATAGCTCGTGCTTTGCCGATATCGAAAACTCCTTGCTCCACATTGTCGCCTACCAGACGTACTTGTTTAGCTGTAATTCGTTCATTGATTCGATAGGGTTCTTCTGGGACTCTGTATCTGCCGCGTGGGGTTCTTAATGCCATATGGGGTTGTTTAGTAAAAAATGTGTTTTAAGGCTGAAAAATTAATACTTTAAACATAGTAGGTTAAAGAACAGTGCCAGTACGGCAATATATCAACGAAAAATCAAAAGTTAGCAAAATTATTTTTTATTTCCTTTTGGAAAAAGGTCGTAAATTCTTCAAGCGTCATGGCTCCGAGGTCACCTTCACCTTTTCTTCTAACCGAAACTAAGCGGTCATTTTTTTCCTTTTCGCCTACAATAAGCATAAAAGGTACTTTGTTCATTTCGGCGTCACGAATTTTACGGCCTATCTTTTCATCGCGATGGTCCACAAATCCACGGATCTCGCTATCCTGTAAATTGAAAAATACCTCCTCTGCATATTCGGCATACTTTTCCGAAATTGGCAGTATGACAATTTGGTCAGGTGATAACCATAATGGAAACTGTCCGGCAGTGTTTTCGATCAGGATGGCAATAAACCGCTCCATCGAACCAAAAGGAGCCCGGTGGATCATAACCGGCTGGTGTTTTTGATTGTCAGATCCGATATATTCAAGGTCAAATCGTTGTGGAAGCTGGTAATCTACCTGAATGGTGCCTAACTGCCATTTACGACCTAAGGCGTCGCGAACCATGAAGTCGAGCTTGGGACCGTAGAATGCGGCTTCTCCTAACACGGTCACTGTTTTTAACCCACGCTCAGCGGATGCCTCAATGATCGCGTTCTCTGCCTTTTCCCAGTCTTCGTCGTTTCCGATATACTTCGATTTGTTTTCAGGATCGCGAAGTGAAATCTGAGCGCTATAATCGTCAAAGCCCAGAGTCCTGAATACATACAATACCAAATCAATAACCCGAAGAAATTCTTCTTTAACCTGATCATTACGACAGAAAATATGGGCGTCGTCCTGGGTAAAGCCTCTCACGCGGGTAAGGCCGTGTAATTCTCCACTTTGCTCGTAACGGTATACAGTACCGAATTCTGCCAGTCGAAGGGGAAGATCACGGTAAGAACGAGGCTTTGCTTTATATATCTCACAATGATGAGGGCAGTTCATGGGTTTAAGCATAAACTCCTCGTCAGAATCCGGAGTTTTGATGGGTTGGAACGAATCCTTACCGTACTTTTCCCAGTGCCCCGAGGTTTCGTAAAGAGCCTTACTGCCAATATGAGGCGTTATGACGGGCAAATACCCCGCCCGAAGCTGAGCTTTGCGTAGAAATCCTTCCAGCCGTTCTCGCAGCACAGCGCCCTTTGGAAGCCAAAGAGGAAGTCCTTGACCAACTTTTTCGGAGAATGTAAAAAGTTCTAACTCCTTGCCTAGTTTTCGATGATCACGCTTCTTGGCCTCTTCAATCTGTTCAAGGTGCTCATCCAGTTCTTTTTGTTTAGGGAATGTAATCCCATAAATCCGGGTAAGCATCTTATTCTCTTGGTTATTACGCCAGTAGGCACCTGCAATATTGGTAAGCTTTACCGCCTTTATATTTCCGGTATTGGGAATATGAGGACCACGACAGAGATCAGTAAAGTTACCCTGGGTATAAAGAGTGATTTGCCCATCTTTCAGCCCATCAATGAGTTCAAGTTTATATTGATCTCCTTTATTAGTAAAGTACTCGATAGCATCTGCCTTAGAAATTGGCTGCCGAACATAGTCACTTTTACTCTTTGCTAGCTCCTTCATCTTTACCTCAATGGCAGCAAAGTCATCGCTTGACAAGGTATGCTCACCGAGGTCTACATCATAGTAAAAACCTTTTTCCAGGGAAGGGCCCGTGCCAAATTTAACACCCGGATAAAGAGCTTCAAGAGCTTCTGCCAATAAGTGGGCCGAGGAGTGCCAGTACGTAGCCTTTCCATCAGCATCGTTCCAGGTGTGCAGTGTTACCTTGGCGTCCGTTGTGATTGGACGGTTGGCATCCCATACTTCACCGTTCACTTTGGAAGAAAGTACATTTCTGGCTAAACCTTCGCTTATACTTAGCGCTATTTCGTAGCTACTGGTTCCTTTTGGATACGCACGGACGGATCCGTCAGGCAAGGTAATTTTGATTATAGATTGGTCACTCATGCAATCAAGAAATAAGGTATTCTGTAATGGCTATTTAATTATAATTTTCCTTCTGATTGTATCCGTATTCATTAGGATTGTGCTCCGGGGTTGAATAGTGTTGATTCTAATTCGTGTGGTATCCAACACAGGAGCTCTTGTCTGTGGTACCGTTTGTGCCGGTTTGGTTTTATAAATACCCGGATTAAACTGTGAAACGCGTTGGATTTGTGACTGAACACGATATGCTCCCGCAATAGCAAGGTGATTATCTGGGTCGTGCTGGGTTTCAAGGGTGTAGAATTCCAAAGCCTTTTCTTTATTACCAAGTTTTTCAAGACAAGAGCCAATGAGGTAATTTATTTCCGGATAGTTGGTTTGAAAGCGCAAAATACTTTCAAAGGACTTCAATGCTGCATAATAACTGTGCCATTTAAGGTAGATATTGCCTCGTTTCATATAGGCCTCTAAAAGCGAAGGATCAAGTTCAATGGCATTCTGATAACTTTCCAGCGCACTATCGAGTTTGTAAGCTTTTTGGTACATGTCTCCTCTTTCAAGGTGTAACTCGGCATTCTTTGGGTAGCGATTTAAAGCCGTATTATTAAGGGAAAATGCATTCTGAATATTACCTGTTCTGGTGTAAATATCGCCGAGTTGCTGGTAACTTCTGAGCATTTTTGGATTCAACTCCAAGGCTTTCCGGTAATTTTCAATACTAGCTAAAGTATCGGCCATATTGCTTAACAAAGCCCCTTTTACGTGGTATGCTTGGGCCTCGTGGGGAGCCATCTGCATGGAAATAGAAAGGTATCTCTGTGCTTCTTTGAATTGCTTCTTCTCTTGTAAAATATCAGCCATTAGTATGTACAGGTCAGGCGAATCCTGTTGTAGACCTTCGGCTCTTCTGGCATCCTCTAAGGCATTATCCAGCTTGTTGAGTTCACGGAACACCTTGGCTCGCAAAAGATAATAGTCACTTACATTATCTTTAAGATCAATTGACTGGTTGATATCCGTTTCAGCTAGTTCATACTGTTCGTTATCGAAGTAGATTTTGGCACGTTTGTAATAATTGATGTCCAGATCTACCTTTCTCTTTATGAGGGTATTCAAAGATTCCAAAGCATCTTTTCCCCAGTCGTTACGTAAGTTAGAGGTAAGGGTAGGAGGAATTCGGCTGGCATTACGAGCATCACTCTGACATGACCATTGAGCAAAAAGCAAAAGGACAATGAGTGACAATACACCGATGTTTCGAAAGAAAATGGACGACATTAATGGTTACAGGGTGGGTTAAATCCCTTTTAACAGCACAAAATTGAGGATTATCTTGGTATTTTACACAGAAATATCAGAAAAACGAGAAAATACCCCGAGTGGAAGTTTCTTTTGGAAGGAATCTTCCAGATACAATTCCCCTGATTGGTAATTTTTGACGTCCCCGAAATGACTCTTGATCAAATTATCAACGATGAGGGCCGAAAATCCGAGGGAGTACAGATTGATGATAAAAAAGTAGTTAGTTTTTTCTAGTAGTAAAGCGCAGAGACCAATGAGTTCGTTGATTTGTTCTTCAAGCAACCATTTTTCTCCATCTGGTCCCCGACCGTAGGCAGGTGGATCAAGGATAATACCATTATATTTTTTTCCTCGTCTGACCTCTCTCTTTACAAATTTCATGGCATCCTCCACTACCCACCGGATATTGTCAAGGTTACTCAGTTCCATATTTTCCCGTGACCAGCTAATTACCTGCTTGACTGAATCGACGTGCGTTACGTCGGCACCTGCCGCTTTGGCAGAAAGAGAAGCAAGACCCGTGTACGCAAAAAGGTTCAAAACCGTTGGTTTTACAACTTTCATTCCCCCCAATTGTTCAGCAATGTAGTCCCAATTGGCTGCTTGTTCGGGAAATACACCCACGTGTTTAAAAGAGGAAAGCGCAAGCTTAGCTTTGAGATGCAAGAGGTTGGTTTGGTACTCCATTGTCCAACGTTCCGGCATCTTTTTATTGATAACCCATTGCCCTTTTTCTTGAGAATTTTTATCCCGCTTGAATAATGCGTGGGCCTTGTTTTCCCATTCGGTTTCAGTGAGCGACTTGTTCCAAACTGCTTGTGGTTCTGGTCGGGCGAGAACATAAGCTCCAAACCGTTCCAGCTTTTCGAAGGCACCTGTATCCAATAATTCGTAATCAGTGTGCTGAGTAGGGGTGAGGAGCTGCAAAATTAGAGAGAAATTTTATTGAGATAAAATACATTACGGCGCCCACGGCTTTGAATATCGCCGGCCGGGTTTACGATTCGTTGGGCCCCCCATGCAAGATAGTTGTTTCCATACCAGTATTCAATATCATCCGTACTGGTTTTACGAACTTTATCGCCTTCCATACCGGTGGGTAGTTCGACTCGGCGATCTCCGTCAATAACGGTGTTCTCTTTGATTAGCTTACTCTTGATGGCCCCGTTTTGGGAGTAAACCAGTTGGGTTAACCCCCCGTCTTCTATCTGGACATTTATTTTCTCTTTCAACTCCATGCTTTTGACGTTTTCGAAGTTGATACTGTTATCCCAGATCAACTTCCCGGATTGGTCAAAGCCGGCCACAATGGCGTGGGTGTATACGAACCCGTCGAAGATCTGCTGATTAAGCCCCCCCCGTGAACCGTATAATGGATTCCATAAATAAGGATTGTACAAGCCGGCACCAAAAGGTGACCCAAACATAAATGGGTTACCATAAAAGGAGTTCATCCCCATCAGGTTGTTATTATTGCTGCGGTATTCGGGATAGAACACCTCTGATACCATGACGTATTGATCACCGCGTGGGATAATATCATGCACCAAAAGACGGTAATTTAATTTTAGATCTCCTCCCGTTTCTTTTTTCTTCTTGATGCGCCGTTCCATTTTTTCCTGTTGACGCTCATTCATAAACGAGAAGAAGTTTGCAAATTCGGTGAAGCTATGGTACTGAGTATACTCAACCTCATCAAACACGATTTTACTAATAAATAATCCTTGGGAGGCCGTGTTAGTGGAGTTTTGCATATTTCGATATCCGTAGGTACCGATCATAAGCCGAGTGGAGTCATTGAGAAATTGCAACCTTCCGTTTAAGAGGGAGTAATCGTCCTGTGGCTCAATCATGACTTCGCTAAAAAGTTGACCAGTTTCATCGTAGGAACGTGCCATAATCTTTATCTGCTTTCCCTTGCGTACCGCAAAACTAACATTTACTAGTCGGTATTTTGGGTCTATTTCAATGGATTGAATAGCGTTAGACCCTTTGATGGCCGAGGGTAGTATTTTCGTTTGCGAAGTGGTTAGGTCGGTATGAATCAGGATGGGTTCATCACGAATGGTACCCGCCATGAACAACGAATATCCGAGTGTTTTAAAGTCGGTAATCTGGAATCTGTCCAAAGTATTAATGCTAAACGTTTCAACGAATCCGGGTCCAACGTTTACTTTCACTATTTGATAAAGAGCGCTTCGGTATCTACTAAACAGTAAGAATACCGAAGTGCCGTCGTAATTGGCTGTAACATATTCAAGGTTAGGCTCCACATTTCCGTCTATTGACCATACTTTTTCAAGATTCGTGTCAAAGCGTTGAATATTGAAAGAATTTCTACTTGACTGGGATATAAGCAACACACCCTTTTCACCCATAGGAACCGTATGGTAGGTTTCACTATTGGCAGGCATTGGAAGTTCAATGCGTTTATTGTCCTGAGCATTGGCAAAAGAGTGAAGAAAAGCGAACCCTAGGTATACAAGGGTTCTAAACGAGAAAAAACTTTTATTCATGGGCTAAACCTACTAGTAAATCAAATTCTTCTGAGCGAATAGATAAAACAGAAAGCCTCATTTGCCGAACCAGGGAAAGGTTATCAAAGCGACTGTCTGCCTTAATTTGGGCTAGCGTAACTGTCTTCGGGAATTTTTTGACCGGGACTAGATCTACCACGACCCAGCGGTCATCTTCTGTGGTTGGGTCAGGATAATGTTCTTTTACTACCTTCGCCAGACCAACAATTTCTTTTCCCTCATTACTGTGGTAAAAAAGAACCAGATCGTTCTCTTTCATGGTCATCAGGTTATTTCGAGCCTGATAGTTACGAACGCCATCCCACATGTCACGCTCTTTTTTAACGAAATCATCCCATGAATATTTGAAAGGCTCAGATTTAACAATCCAGTAATTCATAACTAATGTAAGCTTTTTTAAAGGAAATTTTTAGTCAATTGTTTAGGTATTTTAGCTGTATTCAGTGGTTGTCTCCGAGTCGAACTGAACCTCCCAAGTGTGATCTGCCAACATATATATGGTGGCAATAAAAGCTCTGAATGGCTTTTTTTTTCCCCATTCGTAGGGAGCAATCAGGGAAAGCATGTCTTCCCCTTCTTCCCTTTCGTACAGATAGTATGTATTACCAATGAGTGGTTCAAAACTCATCTTGGCTGAGTATATACGCTCTGATACATCTACCCGAGTCTTTATATGACCTGCCTGCTCAGCCAATAGTTGCATTTGCTTATACAACTGAGCAAGCTGAATATCGGTTTGCTGGCGCATAGCAAGCAGTGAGCGGCTTTTGACCTTTCCCATATCTTCGGGGCGGATGATGGCCCCACCTGCGGTGTGGGCGTATTCCATTAACCCAGGATTTTGGGCTATCTTTTCGTCGTCAAATTTTTTGTCCATCATAACAACTTTAAACGGTCAAAATTACGGATTGTTTATGGTAGGTTCAAAACCATTTCACGAACTTAGGGGTTTGAAACCCACAAATGAACTACTGGAAAACAAATAATAACCGGATTTTAACCGAAAAACCGCCTGAGCATCCATACTTTAAGCAAGCATTGGTTTTTGGAAAAGCGTGGATGGAAGGACAGAAAACTTTTTCTTTCAAAACTTCGGGTTCTACCGGTGATCCAAAATCAATCAGTGTTAAGAGATCCCAATTGCAGGCCTCGGCCCGGATGACTTCCAATGCGTTAAATCTCCCCATTGGCTCAAAAGCCCTTGTATGCCTGTCGGTTGAGTACATCGCCGGAATCATGATGATGGTCAGAGGTATGGAAATTGGCTGGGAATTGACGGTCATAGAGCCTTCCGGTAATCCGTTGTTTGAAATTGACTCTTCCGAGAATTTTGACTTCATTGCTATGGTTCCGATGCAGTTGGCCAACTGCCTTTTGGATGAAACTACCCGGGAGGTATTAAATTCAGTCGGGAAAATTTTAGTAGGAGGAGCCCCCGTTTCGGCCATTTTATTAAAAGAAATACGGAATTTAGCCGTACCTGTTTATCAAAGCTATGGTATGACCGAAACGGTTTCGCACGTTGCTATTAGAAGATTAAACGGAACTTCTCCCCAAGAAGAGTACACTGTATTAGACGGCTTGGAGTTTGGTGCAGATGAGCGTGGCTGCCTATATTTAAAAGGAGCAGTAACGGACAACAAACTGGTCCAAACCAATGATTTGGTGAAGATTACTTCCGGGCGGACTTTTGCGTGGTTGGGGCGTATTGATTCGATTATTAATTCTGGTGGAGTAAAGATTCAATTGGATAAGGTTGATCGGGTTTTGGAAGAAATTCTAGTTGAGTTTAATATGTCCGTTGACTTCTTCCATTGGTACGAAAATGACGAACGCTTGGGTCAAAAACTCGTCCTCTTTGTAAAATCTGAACCATCTGAGTTCAGCTTGGAAGAAGTAGTAAAAAGATTGAAAGAGCGAGTAATTACCTTTGAAGTCCCAAAAGCTATTTACTTTGTGGACAGTTTTGAACGAACCCCGACCGATAAATTGGATAAAAGGGCAACAGCAACTTATTATTTTACAACGAACTAATGACCAAAACATCAAAAGACTGGACTAAGGTCTTGATCAAATTTCAAACGGCATCTATTATCCCTGCCCCGTATTCTTACTATTATTTATTGGAGTTGAATAATCTTGAAAAGGAAGTAGGGGTGAATCTCACTTTAAGTTATCTTGATCGGGAGGAGTTGGATGAGGAGTCGATTTTGGATGAAGGATTTACTCTTCACGATGACTATACCTGGAAAGGAGAACTACCGCAGGTGTGGCTGGCTGAGCTGGAAAAAATGCTGGGGAAAGACTCCCTGACGGTAAAAGACAAAATCTCTGAAACCGATAATTTTATTGAAGTAGAAATTACTCAGAAGGAAAGTGAGAAAGTAGTCCTGTACCCAATTGACCGTGAAAAATGGGATTATTTCTTGCAAGAAATAATTCAATCTGTGTACGAAGTCTCGAAAAAAGAACTTCCTTTTGAACTGGAATATCTATCCATTGGTCAGAAAAAAACGATGAATATTTTGCTGAAAGCATCTTTTTCAATCCGGACATTTACCATAAAGTCAGGCGAAAATGAGCCAACGGTAGTATCTTGGAAATGGGTTAATGAGGTAATGTCTACGGTATTTCGAGCGGAATTCCTGATGGAGGAAGCTTTGGAAGCAATACCAAAACAACCGGGCACCTACCTCGCCATTGGGGATGGACTGTGGTACCCTATGTACACGGCTATTGTTGAACCAACTAATAAGAGTAAAGTATTGCCTAAAATAGATGCCTTGTTCAAGGATTTATTTGAACAATCTAGCTGATAATTCCGTCCTGTTCAGCTCATCACGAAGTTGATCCAATAATTTCACAAGTTGTTCAGTGGATGGAGTAGGGGCCGGGATGATTGCATGGATGTATGATTTGATTTCCCATACTTCTGCTACATCCTTGATAAGAACTTCAATGGAGGGGATATTGGAATTATCAGAGGTCAATAGCAATATCCCTTTCGTTTTTACCTGATTGTAGGCCCTTCTGGTGATAACACCAATGCCTTTTATCAAAAACACATAGTATAGAGTGTCTTTTATTTCGTACCAATTTTTTACGAAGGTTCCGATTGCCAAAGCACCGGCAAAAGTAAAATCTTCCCCTGTTTCGAATGCGCGATAATGCCCACTTGGAAGGGTCGGTACTCTAAATGTAGGTAGTTGTCCCAGGTAAGAAGTGATCTGATGATTTCTAGAATAATCGTTAAATTGCTCATTAGTAACCCATTGTATTACCTGTTGAGGCAGTTTGATTTCCTCTTGACTACTTTTGTTATTCCCCGCACTTTCTTCGTAATGGTTATTAAAGCGTAATGGTTGTATTGCTGGCGGATTGACAGCCGTTGTCACTGAAACAGGATGTTGAAATTGCGGCTGGTGTACCGGTTTCAAGGTTATGGGCCGGGCCACCAAACGTAGCGAGGGTCTTGGGGCGGGGTATTTTGAAATTACGTTTGCCAACGGTTGGGGCGTTGTGGTGGAGGTTTGGGTTGGAGGGGTAGGAGAACTAAAAGGATCAGGAGTGAGCGGAAGCCCAAGATTTGGGATATCCCGTAATTTCCGAAGATCATTTTTCAATAGATTATCTACCGAAACACTAAAAGAACTCGCCATATTTTTCAAGTTCGTCAGATTGGGGTTAGCTCTGGCTTCCTCATAGGCGCCCAAAAGTGATCGTTTTATGCCAATCTTTCTGGCAAACTGCTCCTGAGTTAATCCGTTCAATCGGCGTAGATACTTAATATTGTTACTGACGATACTCATAGGTAGTTCAAATTCGAATAAAGACTAATTGGTAAAAATTTTAGTAAAAAACAAGAAGTTCAAGTGAATTATGAATTTTGTGTGAATTAGTCGTGTTTTTCTGTTAAAATAGTCAGTATTCTATTCATCAATGATTTGATATGCAAACTAACGAAATTGATACCACCGTCGAAAGTTCGGTCGAACGTATTTTTAAATTACAACAAAGCAATGCAATAAAGCTCAAAAGTTCGACGGCGGAGGAGAGAATTGCGCGCCTGAAAAAAATACAGGATTACATTTTGAGTCACCTCGACGAGGCCAAAGAAGCCACTTTCAAGGACTTTAAAAAACCAGCGGTGGAGACCATTATCGGTGAGATTTTTGGTCTGAACGGGGAATTTAACTACACCATTAAGAACCTCAAAAAATGGGCAAAACCTCAGCGGGTCAGCACACCGTTGAGCGTGATTGGTACTTCTAATGCCATTCATTACGAAGCGAAGGGCAATGCTCTGATCATATCGCCCTGGAATTATCCTATAAGTCTTGCTATGAAACCCTTAGTTTCGGCCATCGCTGCGGGTTGTACGGTTATTCTAAAACCGTCAGAACTAACGCCCTATTCCTCCGCTTTTGTCCGGCAAGTGATTGAGAATACTTGCTCACCTTCCGAAGTTGCCGTTATTGAGGGAGATGTAGCAGTAGCGACCGCCTTATTGGCACTTCCCTTTAACCACATATTTTTTACGGGCAGCCCCGCCGTGGGTAAGATTGTAATGCGTGCCGCCGCCGACCATTTGGCGTCAGTTACGTTAGAACTAGGCGGGAAGTCGCCCTGCATCGTGGATGAAACAGCCGATTTGCCAGCAACCGCCCGTAAAATTGCCTGGGGCAAGTTTCTGAATAACGGCCAAACTTGCATTGCTCCGGATTATTTATTCGTTCAGCGGTCGGTAAAAGCTGATTTTATTAAGGAGTTCACCAATGCTGTTACAGAAATGTACAACAGCGAAGGAAAGGGAGTTGAAGCTTCGGAAAGCTACTGCCGGATCGTGAATGAAAAACATTACAATCGCCTGGTCGGCTACCTGAACGATGCCGTGGAAGGAGGAGCGAAGGTGGAAATTGGCGGAGGAACGAATGCAGCCGATAACTTTATTGAACCTACCTTGCTGACGAATGTCGATGACTCGATGTTGGTCATGAAGGAGGAAATATTTGGGCCGATACTTCCCATGATGGAGTATGACCGGCTGGAAGAAGTGATTGACTATATCAACGAAAAGGATAAACCTCTGGCCCTGTACATGAATAGCCGCAAGAAGCAGAATATTGATCTGGTGTTGAAGAAAACAAGTGCTGGGGATGCCTTAATTAATGAATTTCTGTTGCAGTTTGGCAATCATGAACTACCCTTTGGAGGCGTAAATAATAGTGGAATTGGAAAGTCTAACGGCTTTTTCGGTTTCCAAGAGTTTTCGAATATGAAAGGGGTTATGAAGCGGCGGTTCGGAAACATGAACTTTTTGTTCCCCCCCTACACCGATAAAATAGATAAGCTGGTTAGCTGGGCCGTGAAATACGTTTAAAAAATAAGAGCGGCTACTTCCATCTCGAAAGTAGCCGCTCTGAATTTCTATCAGGTTAATCGTTAACTCTGATTCAAGAGTAAATCTCTTTGCGGGTAGCTTTAAAAGTATTTGTTAACAACCCACAAATGGTCATTAGGCCAATTCCACCCGGAACGGGCGTAATGTAGCTGCTCTTTGGAGCAACCTCATCAAACTTTACGTCACCCTTGATGGCAAAACCGCTTTTCTTGCTAGCGTCAGCTACGCGGGTAATACCCACATCAATTACAACGGCTCCTTCTTTCACGTAGTCGGTGGTAACGAATTCAGGTCGACCCAGTGCCACAATGAGAATGTCAGCGGACTGGCAAACCTCTTTGAGATTTTGGGTTTTACTGTGGCAAATCGTGACGGTACAATTACCAGGATTGGTGTTACGTTGCATGAGAATACTCATCGGTAAGCCAACAATCTGACTCCTGCCAATAACTACACAATGCTTTCCACTAGTTTCAATCTTGGCCCTTTGGAGCATTTCCAGAATCCCGAAGGGAGTAGCAGACAAATAGGCTGGAAGTCCTTTACACATTCTACCGACATTAATGGGATGGAAACCGTCCACATCTTTGGAAGGCAGAACTGCCTCCATGATCGTGTTCTCTGAAATATGCTTGGGTAGTGGAAGCTGAACTATAAAACCATCCACATCACTATTGTTGTTCAGGTTTTCAACCTCTTTCAATAATTCTGCCTCAGTAATTTGTGCGTCTAAACGTATTAGCGTGGAGGTAAAACCAACCTGCTCACAGCTTTTTATTTTGGAAGCCACGTAGGTTTCACTTGCACCGTCATGTCCTACGAGAATGGCAGCGAGGTGTGGTTTCTTACCACCATTGGCCATCCACTTGTCTACTTGCTCTTTTATTTCTCCCTTTATTTGCGTGGAAAGGGCTTTGCCGTCGAGGAGTTGCATGTTTTAAGACTGTATTTGTATCAAAAAAAGTGATTTAATTAAAGGTAGATCATTGGGTCATCGGCAATCCGGATGGTGGAAGTGAAGCTATTCAATTGCCCCATATCTTCATCCGAAAGTTCAAAATCCCAGATATCAAAATTTGATTTGAGTCTCTCCTTATTCGTTGATTTGGGTATAGTTACCACCGTATGTTGCATTGACCAACGGATCAATACCTGATAGGTTGATTTGCCGTGTCGGCGGGCAATCGAGGTTAGTATCCCGTTTTCTTCTGCTTTACCACGAATTAGGGGAGAGTAGCCTTCCGGTTGAATTCCCAGACTTCGGCATTTAGCTAACAAGTCAGGTAGGTACATGTGGGGATGAAATTCAAACTGATTTACCGCCGGGACAATCGTGGAGTACGTACTTAGCTCGTCCAGATGGGGCTGATAATAGTTAGAAACCCCAATGGCACGAATTCGTTTGTCAGCATATAATTTTTCGAGGGCAAGCCAGGTTTCTTTTCTCAATTCCCGGATGGGCCAGTGAATTAGGTAGAGATCGAGATAGTCAGTTTGCAGTTTCTTTAAACTCTTATCGTAGGCTTTCAAGGTAGTGTCCAAGCCTTGCTCATCATTCCAAACCTTGGAAGTAATGAATAATTCTTCTCTCGCAATGCCGCTATCTTTGATGCCGTGCCCAACTTCCTCCTCATTTTGATAAATACTCGCCGTGTCGAGCAGACGGTATCCTTCCTCGATGGCCCAATGTACCGCTGATCTTACTTCATTTTTTTGCCCCGGAGTGTAAATGCCTAATCCGAGGATCGGCATTTCGACGCCGTTATTTAATGTTGCAGTCCTATTGATCATTAAGCCGTTAGTTATTTGATGGATAATAGGACATCATACAGCAACTTTGTGCCAATTGTAGCATTATTTCCAATATAGTGAATCTCCCTACCCAATGATAACGTGGGTTTCACAGGGTCGATCAAGTAGATTGGCACCTCCGGCCTAACATAATTAATGAGACCAGCTGCCGGGTATACCAGAAGGGAAGTTCCAACAACAATAAATATATCAGCCTCGGAAGCTATCCCAATTGCTTCTTCCATCATGGGTACCATTTCGCCGAACCATACAATGTGAGGCCGAAGTTGGGTACCATCTTCCGCCAGGTCCCCCATTTTTATTTCCTGTCCGTCGATTTGTTGAATCAGATCAGCGTCACTACTACTTCTGGCCTTTGACAATTCACCATGAAGGTGTACCACTTTGGTTGATCCTCCTTTTTCGTGAAGATTATCCACATTTTGAGTAATAATTACCACATCAAAATGGTCTTCTAGTTTTGCCAAAAGGCGATGAGCATCGTTGGGTTCAACCGTATACATTTGGTTACGGCGCTCGTTATAAAACCTTAAAACAAGCTCAGGGTCTTTGTGCCAGGCATTAGGTGTGGCTATATCCTCCACCCGATGTTCTTCCCAGAGTCCCCCGTTGTCCCGGAACGTCCTAATGCCACTCTCCGCACTAACCCCTGCTCCTGTCAAAACAACGACCTTCTTCATTATTCTTTCTTATTGGCTTTCTTCGCTTTGGTAGTTCCCTTTTTCGCAACTGCTTTCTTAGCAGCAGGTTTTTCTTCGGTACCATCGGCTAGTTTTACCACATCCTCATAGGTGAGCTCGGCGGGCTCGGTTCCACGAGGGATTTTTATGTTCCGCTTTCCGAAGGATATGTAGGGGCCGTACCGACCATTGACAACTTTTACTTCTGGATTCTCGTTGTATTCACGAATTATTCGGTTGCTCTCCTCCTGCTGCTTCTTAATGATTATTTCAATCAGCCTGTCGGTCGTGACTGCCATCGGGTCGTCCGTTGGTTCAAGGGAGTAAAATTTGCCGTCGTACTTTACGTAAGGACCGTATTTTCCGATATTCACAACCAATGCTAAGTCTTCGTACAACCCCACTTCGCGGGGAAGCTTAAATAATTCGAAAGCTTCGTCGAGGGTAATAGTTTCCATTAATTGCCCCTTCAATAAACTGGCAAATTTCGGTTTTTCTTCATCTTCGGCATCACCAATCTGAACGTAGGGCCCAAACTTTCCAATTCTGGCACTGATTGGCTTCCCCGAAACCGGATCCTCTCCAAGATACCTGGTCGTTAGGCTTTTGTCTATTTTTTCACCTTCCGCAGCGGATACTTTTTTGTGGAAACCTTGGTAAAAGTCATCGATCATGTCCTGCCATTGCATTTTTCCCTCGGCTATATTATCGAAGTCTTTTTCAACATTGGCAGTAAAGGAGAAGTCAACGATATCCTGAAAGTGATTTACGAGGAAGTCATTGACAATCATACCAGCACTCGTCGGGAATAACTTTGACTTTTCGGTGCCGTATGTTTCAGTGTTGATTGTTTTGTTGATCTTGTCGTCTTTGAGGACAATTTCTGAATATTTTCGCTCATGTCCGGCGCGATCTTCTTTCACTACGTACTCCCGGCGAACAATGGTCGAGATGGTTGGGGCGTAGGTGGAGGGCCGTCCAATGCCCAATTCTTCTAGTTTCTTTACGAGGCTTGCTTCCGTGTAGCGAGGAGGGTTCCTGGTGAATCGTTCCATTGCCTTCAATTGATCCAAATCAAGAACCTGATCAATATTCAAGGGAGGAAGCATTCCTTTTTGCTCTTCATCCTCATCATCGCTTGATTCGAGGTACACGGTAAGGAAACCTTCAAATTTGATCACTTCGCCTTGGGCTACCAGAAGTTCAAGAGTAGTTGAAATAGCAATGGTAGCAGTAGTTCTTTCGATCTGAGCATCCGACATTTGGGAAGCAATGGCCCGCTTCCATATCAACTCATACAACCTTTGCTCATTTCTATCTTTACTGCCAACCTGCGTAGAAAAATCAGTTGGACGAATAGCCTCGTGAGCTTCTTGGGCTGATTCCGATTTGGTCTTAAATACCCGCTTGTGATGATACTCCGGACCGTAGTCTTTCTTTATTTGTGTCTCGGCCTTCTCCATGGCTTCTCCCGATAGATTGGTGGAGTCAGTACGCATGTAAGAAATTTTACCTGCTTCGTAGAGTTTCTGAGCCACGATCATGGTTTGCGTAACCGAAAAACTTAATTTTCTGGAAGCTTCCTGTTGTAGGGTAGAGGTAGTGAAGGGCGGTGCCGGTGATTTCTTGGCCGGCTTTGTTTCCAGGTTTTTAATCTGAAACTCGGCTCCAATGCACTTATTGACAAAAGACTCCGCCAACTCCTGGGTTTCAAAGTTTTTGGGGAGTTCAGCGTTTAGTACCTTTCCACCCGCCAAATCAAACTGGGCGGTCACTTTATAACTACTTTTCGTCTGGAAGGCATCAATCTCTCGCTCCCGATCAACCACAACTCGCACAGCTACGGATTGTACCCGTCCGGCCGAGAGAGAAGATTTACCAATCCGAATTTTTTTCCATAGTACGGAAGAAAGCTCATACCCCACCAAACGGTCAAGGATGCGGCGAGCCTGTTGGGCGTTAACCAGATCCAGGTCAATGGTTCTTGGCTTACTGATCGCATTTTGAAGAGCGGTTTTGGTGATTTCCCGGAATACAATCCTTTTGGTCGAATCTGGAAGTCCAAGAGCCTCTTTCAAGTGCCAGGAAATGGCTTCTCCTTCCCGGTCATCATCCGTGGCTAGCCATACCTCATCCGAACTCTTGGCAAGTTTTTTTAACTCGTTTATAACTTTTACTTTATCGCTAGTAATTTCATATACCGGTTCGTATCTATTCGCAGTATCTACCCCCATATCATGTGCGGGCAAATCACGGACGTGACCGTAGCTGGACATGACCGTAAAATCGGGTCCAAGGTATTTTTCTATCGTTTTGGCCTTCGCCGGTGACTCCACGATCACCAGATTTTTTGACATAGTTTGGCGGTTTTGTATGGGTAAATGGTGCTTTGCTCACTTCAAATATAGAGGAGATTATCGCAAAATATAAACGGGATGTTCAATTGGATTGTTGAAAAGTATAAATTAGCGGTAAAACTCTTTCCAAATAGTAGTCTGTTTTTCAAGGCTGAGGACTTGTTATTCCTTTTAATTGATGAGGTGGTTTCGAACAAAATTAATAAAAAACCTCAGCATCGGTAGTTTATTTGAAAACGGAGGCCTTCACAAATCCCCGAAATTTTGTACTTTTAGGCGTTTTTGCAATCATATAATTTTTTAGAATCAAATACAATATTATGGCATTTGACTTAGACATGATCAAGGGCGTATATGCCCGCATGGATGAACGAATAAATACTGCACGTAAAGTAGTTGGTCGTCCACTCACCCAAGCAGAAAAAATACTTTACTCTCACCTTTGGGAAGGCCCTGCTTCCTCGGCCTACGGTAGGGGGAAGGCATACGTTGATTTTGCCCCTGATCGTGTAGCCATGCAGGATGCTACCGCCCAAATGGCCCTTTTACAATTTATGCAGGCGGGTCGCCCTCAGGTTGCCGTACCTTCTACGGTACACTGCGACCACCTTATTCAGGCGGAAGTAGGTGCCACTGAGGATTTGAAAGTAGCCAACACAAAAAACAAAGAAGTATACGATTTCCTTGCCTCAGTATCCAATAAGTACGGTATTGGTTTCTGGAAGCCCGGCGCGGGAATCATTCACCAGGTAGTGCTAGAAAACTATGCCTTCCCCGGTGGAATGATGATTGGTACTGACTCACATACCCCAAATGCCGGCGGATTAGGAATGATCGCCATTGGAGTAGGGGGTGCCGACGCTAGTGATGTTATGTCTGGTTTGGCGTGGGAGCTGAAAATGCCCCGTCTGATCGGGATAAAACTTACTGGTAAATTATCGGGTTGGGCTTCCGCCAAGGACGTTATCCTTTGGGTAGCCGGTCAACTAACCGTAAAAGGTGGTACTGGCTATGTGGTAGAGTATTTCGGTGAAGGTGCAGAAAGTCTTTCGTGTACTGGTAAGGGTACTATATGTAACATGGGTGCTGAGATTGGTGCAACCACTTCTTTGTTTGCCTACGACGACAAAATGGCTGATTATCTGCGGTCTACCGACCGTGCCGATATCGCAACTGCCGCGGATGGCGTTAAAGCTAACCTTCGCTCGGATGAAGAAGTATATGCTAATCCGGCAGATTACTATGATCAATTGATCGAATTAGACCTATCTACCTTGGAACCCTATGTAAACGGACCGTTTACGCCCGATTTAGCTTGGCCATTATCTAAGTTTGCGCAGGCAGTAAAGGAAAACAACTGGCCCGAGCGCTTGGAAGTAGGTTTGATTGGTTCATGCACCAATTCGTCTTATGAAGATATGACCCGTGCGGCCTCCATCGCTGGTCAGGCTTCTGCGAAAAATATCAAGGCCAAAGCGGAGTTTACCATTACCCCTGGTTCCGAAATGGTTCGTTTCACGGCGGAGCGGGACGGAATCCTTGACACATTCGAGAAAATTGGTGGTGTAGTACTTGCCAATGCTTGCGGACCTTGTATCGGTCAGTGGGCTCGTCACATGGATGATCCTACCCGTAAGAACTCAATTATTACTTCCTTCAACCGGAATTTTGCGAAGCGTAATGATGGTAACATCAGTACCCACGCCTTCGTAGCTTCCCCAGAAATAGTTACTGCGTTTGCCATTGCCGGTGATCTTACCTTCAACCCCATGACTGATACGTTGAAAAACGAAGCTGGGGAAGATGTAATGTTTGACGAACCACAGGGAATCGAACTACCCGTCAAAGGTTTTGATGTAGAGGATGCTGGTTATCAGGCTCCAGCCGAAGATGGTAGCAGGGTTGAAGTTCTTGTCAGCCCAACCTCAGATCGCCTTCAATTACTTGATCCATTCAAAGAGTGGGAAGGTACTGATCTGAAAGGTTTGAAATTGCTTATCAAAGCCAAAGGAAAGTGTACCACCGACCATATTTCGATGGCTGGCCCATGGTTAAAATACCGTGGACACCTCGATAATATCTCGAATAACATGCTAATTGGAGCGATAAACTTCGCTAACGATAAGTCTAACGCGGTGAAGAATCAGCTAACGGGTGAGTATGGTGAAGTGCCTGCCGTTCAGCGTAGCTACAAAGCTGCCGGAATTGGTAGTGTTGTAGTAGGTGATGAAAATTACGGCGAAGGTTCTTCCCGTGAGCACGCAGCCATGGAGCCTCGTCACTTAGGGGTTCGTGCTATTCTGGTAAAGTCTTTTGCCCGTATTCACGAAACTAACCTGAAAAAGCAAGGTATGCTTGCGCTTACATTCGATCAGCCAGCTGATTACGAAAAAGTAGATGAGAATGATACCATTGATATTTTAGGGCTGACTTCGTTCGCTCCTGGTAAATCACTGACCGTAGTACTTAACCATACTGATGGTTCTACGGATGAAATTATTGTGAATCATACCTACAACGAGCAGCAAATCAATTGGTTCCACGCAGGTTCAGCCTTAAATATTATTCGTAAGTCTGTTGCTTAACTCTGTTATTTAGGAGAGAATCTAAATCGTTTTGATCTCTTTAAAATAATAAAAACCCTGATAGAATTCTATCAGGGTTTTTATATGATTGAACAAAAAAAACTAAACTCTGGTAGTAGTATCCTGGATAAACAAGTACAAATGAAATATAATATTACAAAATCGAAGATCGTTTTCTCAGCCCTTTTAAGTGCTTGTCTCGGATTTGCAGGTTCTGCTCATGCCCAAACTGACACAATAAAAGTGAGCCAACTCGATGAGGTGGTGGTGAATGCTTTTGAATCACGTCGGAATATCCTTGAAACCACGGCAAGTGTGGGGTTGATAGGGCCCAAGGTATTGGAAAGGTATGCTGCTACCACCTTTACGAATGCGGTAAATTCAATACCTGGGGTACGCATGGAGGAGCGATCTCCGGGGAGCTACCGTTTTTCAGTAAGGGGAAGCCTGCTCCGATCACCCTTTGGAGTTAGAAATGTTAAGTTTTACTGGAATGGCCTTCCGTACACTGATGCGAATGGAAATACCCCTTTAAATTCTCTTGATTTTGGTTCCATAGATCGGATGGAGGTCATTAAAGGTCCGGGTAGTAGCCTTTACGGTGCTGGTACCGGGGGAGTGGTACTTTTATCTACCACCCCGAATGGTTCTACCAATCGGATTGAGCAGTCAATTGGAGTGGGTAAGTACGGGTTTCAGAGTCGCAATACTACTATTCAGCTCAATGATGTTTCCATCCGGTACGGTCATCAACAGCAAGATGGGTATCGCCAGCAAAGTGGTATGGTTCGTGACGTTATCCAATTTAATACGACCACAAAAGTAGGGGAGAAGGGTACTCTTTCATTATTAGGAATGTATTCAGATTTACACTACCAGACACCGGGTGGCATTAATTTGGATCAGTACACCAAAGATCCGACCCTCGCCCGACAGGCTACCCCGACCTTGCCCGGCAGCGTGGTTCAAAATGCCGGAATATACACCAAGTATACCTACTTTGGTGTACAACACAGCGTTCCATTATCAGTCCATTGGAATCAATCATTAGCGGTGTATGTTAGTGCCAATGATTTTGCTAACCCTTTCATTAACAACTACGAAAAAAGGAATGAGCAGGGAATAGGCGGACGTAACGTATGGAGTTATGCCAAAAATAAAGGGCAAGTTGGAGTACTTTGGAGTAGTGGTTTGGAGTGGCAATACGGAAAATCTGCCCAAAGGAATTACAATAATAACAAAGGGGTACCCAATGGATTTCAAACCTCGGAGGATATAAAAAGTACCAGCCTATCTGTATTCTCGCAAGTAGAACTTAGCCTGCCACACGAAATTATTGCAAGTGTGGGTGCGAGTATCAATACCTTAAAGTACGGGTACGAACGTTTCTTCCCTGTCCCTTATCTTCAAGATGAATTGACGTTCAATCAGGTAATAAGTCCCCGGGTAGCCCTCAATAAAGTGTTTGCCAATAATTGGTCGGTAACGGGCTCATTGAGTTCGGGTTATTCTCCACCCACGTTGCAGGAGGTTCGTCCTTCCGCCGGAGGATTTCGTAAAGAGTTAAATCCTGAGCGGGGTTTAAACCGGGAGATTTCGATAAGAAAAATCAGTAATCGTTTTCAGTTTGATGTAACGGCCTATCAATTCCAGCTAAAAGAAACAATTGTTCGGCGGTCCAACGATGCGGGTGCCGAGTTTTTTATCAATGCGGGCGAAACAAACCAAAAAGGACTGGAATGGCGTGTCCAATATGATATTTTAAAGAATACCCCATTAATTAGTAATTTTAGTATCTGGAATTCAGGTAATTATGTTTCTTATCGCTATCAAGCCTATAAGCAAGGCACCTCTGATTTTGGGGGAAATAAACTGCCGGGAGTACCAGATTTACTTTTGAATACTGGTATCGATTTACGTTTGAATTGTGGCATTTCAGCTTTTTTAACCTACCAAAGGGGTGATAAAGTATTCTTAAATGACGCAAATACCGTGGAAGTACCCGCTTACGACCAATTGATGGTTAGAGTGAGCTGGAATAAAACCTGGGGAAAGCATTTTTATTCTGACGTATCGGCGAGCGCGGATTGGGCAAACGCCGAGATTTACAGCCTTGGGTATGATTTGAACGCTTTTGGAAACCGCTACTACAATGGTGCCCCAAAGCAAAATCGATGGTTGGGAGTAAAAGCCGGTTGGAAATGGTAATTCCGAACTAAAAAGCTCTGACGATACTGTTGGCTCCCAACAGTATCGTCATCAATAAAATAAAGAGAAGTAACCCATTTTGAATCCTGGAATTAAGGTACTTTTCTGGCAATAATTTCTTGTCATTGACGCACTGGTAGATTTGCCAGGTAACAAAAGGTAGAATCAGACCATTGGCAACTTGGGCGGCCAAAATGACGGGGATTGGTTTGACTTGGGAAATACCAAATAACAATCCAACGATTAATACCCCCCGCCAGACCCAGGCAGTTTGCTTTTCATTGGTACTTAGTAACGTTTTCGAGGTGATGGAAGCAGCAAACGCAGCGGTTACCACCGAAGTAAACCCTGCGCCAAATAAGCCCACGGCAAATAACGATTCACCCCAGTTACCCACTCTTTGGCCAAGTACTCGGCCGGCATTTTGAAAACCAAATTCTCCCTCAATTAACGTGCCCGATAATACGATGGACATTGATATCAGACCTCCAATAATAACCGCCATAATTATCCCTTGACGCATTTCGCTGATGCTCTGCCCTTGTCCAATACCAGAGCCCAGAAAGAGGTTATAGGGTACGATGGTAGTACCAATCAAACCCGTAATTACGAGGGCAGAATTTGTGGGGAAATTTGGTACTACTGCATTCTTGACTACTTCCAACGGCGCCTGTAGTGCTTGAAAACTCACCAGTAAAAAGGCAAACCCAAGGATAAAAACAATTAGTCCCAGTAGGCGGGGAAGTAACGATACATTTTTAACGGCCAATAGAAAGTATGCGCTTACCCCAATGACGATACTTAACAGCCAGCTTGGAGCATCAACAATCAGGTTTAGCCCGGCTACGGCGCCTAAAATATTGCCAGCTTCGTAGGCAGCACAGCCGAGAATGACTCCTGCGGCCAATAATCTACTAATCCAAACCCCATTTTTACCGTGGCGGATTACCATTAACTCCCCTAAGCTCCGGGAGGAGGCTAAGGTGACTCTGGCGGCCGCTTCCTGTAATACAATGGTGGCAAGGGTAGAAAAGGTTAGCGCCCAAAGCAACGAAGTTCCAAACGATGCCCCGGCCAAGGAACAGGTGGCTACCGTTCCTGGACCAATAAATGCCGCGGATATCACCGACCAGAACAACATTCTGGAAAATCCGTTTTTGATGGAAAGTGTCTTCATATAGTTATTTCGGGAACCGTGGGTTCTCCATAGCCTCCTCCTCCTGGCGTCTCAATCAGAAGACGATCGCCTTCATGGACTTCCATACTGCAAATACCCGGACATTTTTCTATTCTGCCTTCCTTATGGATAATAGTTTGTTCCCCGGTTTTTCCACCTTCTCCCCCCGCTAATCCGTAAGGTGCAAAGTGGCGGTGTTGGCTCCGGATAGTAATATCAAGGGTGTCTAAAAATTCAAATTCCCGGACAATCCCGTCCCCTCCGTGCCATTTCCCCCCTCCCCCCGAGTTTGGACGAATACCAAATTGTCTGATCCTGACGGGGTACCTGCGTTCTAATTCCTCGGTGTCCGTGATACGGGTATTGGTCATGTGCTGATGTACTCCTGATCTTCCGTTGAAGCCTTTACCAGCCCCCGTACCACCACCAATGGTTTCGTAGTAGCCAAGTTTTTGATTGCCGAAAAGAAAGTTATTCATCGTCCCCTGACTGCAAGCGGCTAACTCAAATGCCTTGATGAGCGTATCGACGAGACGTTGACTAACCTCTGTATTACCCCCGACCACCGCTGGACATAGGGTAGGGTCATCCACAAAATCGGGGTGGAGTAAGGTATTTTGGGGTAACAGTATCTTAGTTTGTTTCATTAATCCATCGTTGAGCGGGATATCCTTGTTTACTAACAGGCGTAAAATATACAAGATTGCACTATGGATAATCGAAAGGTTGGCATTCAGATTGTTCGGGTGTGCCTTCGAGGTATTTTTAAAGTCAAATGAGAGGCTATCAGAATTAACTTCAATTGAAACTGCGATCCGGTGTCCGTCGTCCAGAAACTCGGATGCAGTTAATTTCTTGCCTAGATAAGGTAGTAAAGCGACTTGCAGTTGCTCAAAGGCATTCCCTTTTAGCTTTTGCATGTAGTAAGTTACTTTCTCCAATCCAAATAAGTCCACTAGAGAAAGTAAATCCTCCTGTCCTTTTCTTAAAGAGGAGAGAGCGGCAATGATATCCGCCTTATTTTCGGCCCACATTCGGGTAGGATAGGGTCCCTCGGTGAATAATTTACTAATACTATCCCATTGGATCTCCCCTTTTTTTACTAAATATCGGGGGAGAATGGCAACGCCCTCCTCATACAAGAAACGCGCATCCGGCGGCATTGATCCCGGACGAGTACCCCCAATTTCAGCATGATGAGCCCGATTGATTACATAGCCGACTAGTGTATCGGCTTTTGTAAAGACACCCGCTAGTAACGTCACGTCAGGTAGGTGCGAGCCGCCATATTTTGGGTGATTGGTGATAATCACATCACCAGGGCCAATGGTGATTTTATCTCTTACGAGTCGGGCGCAAAGGCCAAGGCTACCTAGATGTACTGGTATATGTGGCGCGTTTACGAGTAATTCAGCTTGGGCATCCAACAAGGCGCAGGAAAAATCAAGCCTTTCTTTTACATTGACCGAAAATGCCGTACGCTGCAATTGAACTCCCATTTCTTCGGCGATGGCCGAAAACCGATTAGTAAAGAGTTCTAGCTCTACTTCCTCGGGTTGTATACTCTGATTTTCCTGGAGCTCTTTTCCGGAGTAGTCAAGTACTAAATCCAGAGTACTCTCGACTCTGCATATCCAATCAGCCGGGACAAAGGTGGTAGAGTTACTGCCGAGAATAATACAGGGGCCAGAAAGGGTGTTGCCCGGTACAAAAGACGACCAGTTATACACATCCCGGGTTAGTTCAGAATCGACGAGGCTGGTAATCGTATGGCTACGTGCCGCAATGGATTCTGCATTGGAGGCCGTTGGCATCGGGGTAAAAGTCCTTTTTTCCTGCACCATGACCCGGATGCTTTCTAATTCAATTCCCCTATTATCAGGGGTATACCCATACAGTTTTTGATATTTTTCAATAAAACTGTCGATAGACTCCTCGGCTTGGTAATCGACTTCAATGGACGTTTCCTGTCCTTCATACCGGAGAAAGAGGGAACAGAAACCTATTTCGGCTTCTGTTACTCCGCTTGTTAGTATTTTCTTTTCTAGTGCCTCACTCAATTCTTTTACCCAGCCCGACACTTTATTTTGAATAAGATTCCAGGGTTGAAGTACCTGCTTACTGGCAATCTCACTCGCCTGGGCGAGGCCCATCCCCAGGGCGCTGAATAGACCTGCTTCGTAGGGTACTAGCACTTTTTTGCATTGGAGTAGTTTGGCAAGTTGACAGCCGTGCAAACCACCAGCACCCCCAAAGGGCATCAAGGTATACCCGGCTGGGTCAATTCCCTGGCTGACGGATATCTTCCGAATAGCGTCCGCCATTTTTTCATTTGCAATGCGTTCCAGTCCGAGTAGGACTTCAAGTTTTCCCAAACCACTGTTCCTTGATTCGTTAATTTCTCGTAGGAGTTGGTCGAGGGCTTCCATTGCATTTTTGGGGCTAATGGGAATCTCGAATTTTTGGGTGTCGAGTTTCCCTAGCAGCAGATTTACATCAGTAATGGTTAGCGGTCCACCAGCTCCGTAGCAGGCAGGGCCAGGGGTAGCCCCGGCACTCTGTGGACCGACTCTCAATGTGAAGCCATCAAACCAGCAGACGGAGCCCCCACCTGCCGCAACGGTTTCAATGGCGAAACAGGGATTGAATAGTTCGAGGCCATCGATTTTGGTCACGTACTGTAAAACTGGCCTTTCCTGAATTCGAGCGGTATCCGTACTCGTTCCTCCCATGTCAAAGGTGAGGACTTTGGGTAGACCGTGTTTTTGAGCGAGACGGGCAGCGGCAATCATTCCCCCCGCCGGGCCGCTCAATAAGCTATCCTTTGCCCGGAAAAGACCACTTTCTACCAAACCACCGGCACTCGTCATGACTTGAATCAAGGAGTTGCCCAAACTATGTTTTATATTGGAAAGATAACTACCTAAAATGGGAGAAAGATAGGCATCAATCACGGCCGTTTGTGTTCTACGCAAATAATGGATTTGAGGGAATAACTCAGTAGATACTGAAACGGGTAAACCCCAATTTACGCGCAAGTAGGAGGCTAGCTGATTTTCATGGTCAGGGTTTTTGTAAGAATTGACCAACGCAACCGCCATAGATTCGTAGTTGCCATTCGCAATCACTTTTTTAAGTGAATCTAACTCCTGTAAATCGACGTGATTAATACTCTGTCCTTCGGCAGTGATGCGCTCGTCTACTTCAAAAACATCCGTATACAAGGGAGGGCTCTCCGGAATATCGAGTTGGAAGAGATTAGGCCTTTGTTGGGTACCTATTCGCAATAAATCTTTAAAACCTTTGGTAACGATCAGCAAGGTTTTAGCTCCCTTTCTTTCCAGTAAGGCATTAGTGCCTTTGGTAGTACCGATCCGTAAATGAATTGGGGGAAACTCCTGATCAATGGAGGTATTGGTCAGTAATCTTATGCCAAGAATTGGCGCCTCTTCTCCGGTTGATAAGTCAAAATCAGCACCAATAACCGATGGTATATTATCTTCTAGGGTAAAAATTTTGTTTCGGTAATCAATCGACAAAAGGCGAGTCTCAATACCTTTGGAAGGGATGCGGAGAGTATAGCCTTCTAGTAGACTACTATTATGCGTCCAGGTAGCATCAAAAGAGTACAGGTAAGGATCAATTTTACGAACCATACGCCCTCGCAGTACCCCACTACTTAATACTTTGGTTCTACGGGTATGCCCTTCGGGGTCCTCCGCTATACAGTCCGTAAAGGTACCCCCTGTATCAATGTGTATATGCCAGACATTGGATTTAGTCACAAATTGGAGGGATTAAGGTATTAATTAATTGTGTCAATGAATTACTCATTTTCCGGCAGAAATCAGGTTAGCAAATATACGGTAGGCCCCAGGAACTCCGGCGGGGAGTTCACGGAAGAAAGATAGCCCTGTATAGATATAATAGCCTTTTCCGTATTTTGTGTAAATCAGACTACCTTGCTTTTCGCTTTCTCCCGGATCATTGCAGCCAAAAACTGGTTGGTAGTTTTTCTCAAAATCAGAAGCGAAGTAAATGCCTCGTTCCTGAATCCAGCCATCAAAATCTTTTTCAGTGATTTTATTTGGGGAAGATAACAAGGTGTCATTTGGGTTAAGGAATTTCATAACGGCATTTTCATCCGTTACGCGATCCCGAGTGACTTCAAATGGGAAAGGACCCATATTTTCCACCTTTAAGCCGTTATTGAGAAAACCGTTTCGGGCGGTAACGTACTGTACTACCATGGTGCCGCCGTTCTTTACGTAGTCCATAAGGCGGGGTTGGGAATAGATCAAACGATCTTCCGTATTATACGCTCTTACACCTACCACAATGGCATCATAGCTACTTAAGTCTTTGCCCAGCTCTTGTTCATCGAGCAATGTTACCTCACAACCCATCTGCCGAAGTGCGGCGGGTACTTCATCCCCCGCTCCGGCGATATAGCCAATTTTTTTTGCGTGGTTGGAGATGTCGAGCTTTACTAGTTCGGTTTCCGCCGGTGGAAAAAGGGTTTGGGTAGGAATGTGGCGGTATTCTACACTCCGAAGCCCGCGATCCGAAATACCCTTATTGGTTTCTGTTCTGATTAGTAGTTTTCCTGTGCTATTTTGAGCGGAAGGGTACACGTTTACGGTAAAGGTTTGCTCCTCGTATTTTGCAGTGGTGGCAAAGCTGATTTCTGAGGGTTCAGCCCGCCAACCGTTCGGAAGAGTAAACAAGATCTTACCCTGAATGTCGGCCTCGTTTGCTTTGAGAACCAGCTGAACCGGCTTCGACTCCCGACCGGGAAATACAATTACCTTTTCTGATAGGTTAACCGTGGTAGCGGGACGTACTTCGAAGGGACGATAAATTTCTCCAACTGATGGATCAACGTATTTGTATTGCCACGAAGTTGAGTAAATAAACGTAGCGCCACCAATGAGAAAAGTATAAGACGTTTGTAGGTCAGGGTTATTTTCTGGAAGCCCCACCAATTCTTGATCATCAAACTGAAAAATTTTGTCTTTAATCGGGTTTCTTAACCAATAGGGTTGGGTCAGTGGGGTATTCTGAGGGATCGTGAGTGTAGTTGGTATAACCACCGGCTCATAAATGCTCAGGGGTTTGTTCAACGTGGTGTCAAATTTAACGCCTTGTGTTTGTACCCGAACCAACGTTACGGGGGTCTCAGCTCTTTTCAAAATATTAATTTTGACAGCAGCCTTACCTCCGGGTGTGGTAGAGTAGTCGCTTGGGTTTGTTTCAAACCACAATCCTAGGCAATCTTTGATTAGTGATTGTATTTCTTGTTTTTTCTGCTGAACGTAATAGTCGCTTCCATCAAGCTGTTGCAGTAGTTTGTAAGCTTCAACCAAGCCCGGTACCGAAGCGGATGGATTGGCCGGAGTGTACGCCTGAATAATTCCTTGAATTTTTTGACTGACCTTTTGACTTCCTTTGACCCGGATCCAACTTAGATCTACGTTATCAAAAAGATCATTTTTAGCCGGTACTCCGTCTTTGTGCAGCATGTAGTCAACCCGGAGGTTTCGGTTAGGGGCAACGCCAAAGCCTTGCGTTTTGTGCATGCTGCGGCTTTCTGCGGCAATTTCGTTGTATGACTTTCCTAGCAATGGATTATATCCGCTTAGGTCAACCTTAATAAATCCACCCGGATCGGAAGGTGCGTTATTCTGAAATCCGGACGAATAGGTATTCCAGACTACCCTTTTTGGTTGCCAAGGTTGAACATATTTTAATTGCTCCGGAAATTTGGTGGGGTCTGCGGCTATTTTAAAGGCTTCCAGAGCCAAGTAAGCAGACGAGTTGTGGTGACCATGCCCAGCCCGTTCGTCCGGCGGGAAACGAGTAATCAATACATCAGGACGATGTTTGCGGATCAAATACACCACATCAGCAAGTATCTTTTGTTCGCCCCAGAAGCCGAGGGTCTCTTCTCTGGTTTTTGAAAAACCAAAGTCGTAAGCCCGGGTGAACAATTGCTGGGCTCCGTCGATTCGGCGGGCTGCCAGGAGTTCCTGAGTTCTGATGACACCAATATATTCTCCTTGTTCAGGCCCAATTAAATTTTGACCACCATCGCCTCGCGTCAAAGAGGTATAGTACGTATTAATGAGGCGGTCCTTGGCCAGGTAAGCCAGAAGTAAGCTATTCTCATCGTCGGGGTGGGCGGCAATGTGCATGGCGCTTCCGAGCACATTTAGTTTTTTTAATTTTATAAGAATTTCGCCAGCGGCTGGGTTCGTTACCTGCGCCAGGGCATTTGTAGAAAGTACAATGGCACAAATAAGAAACGAAAAAAGTCTTTTCATCTAAAAGTCAGGAATAATTAGCTAGCAAAGTACACTCAAAGAAAGTTTGATCAAATACTCCACTCTAAAATATTCTACAAACTATAAAAATAATTATTTCTTTAAAAAATTGATTGGGCAAGTGCGCATCAAACCGCTATATTTGCCCGATTTTCATAGAAAACAAACCAAAATTTTTGACGCATGGATAGTATTATTTACTTGGTGCCTGCCTTCGGTGTGGTAGGATTACTCTACACTGCATGGCGTTTCAGCTGGGTAACGAAACAACCCGCTGGAACCGAGAACATGCAAAAATTATCGGGCTATATTGCCGATGGAGCAATAGCATTTTTAAAGGCTGAATGGAAAGTTCTGACCTACTTTGCCCTTCCTACAGCAGTATTACTTTTTTGGTTAGGGTCCAACGAGGGTACTCCCGAAAACCCTATTCACTCTTCTCCTCTTATTGCGGTTGCCTTCTTATTAGGCGCCGTGTTTTCGGCTACTGCCGGTTATATCGGCATGAAGGTGGCCACCAAAGCAAACGTTCGTACCGCTGAGGCGGCCCGTACTTCACTTGCCAAGGCTTTGAAGGTGTCTTTTACCGGAGGTGCGGTAATGGGTATGGGTGTTGCTGGTTTGGCTGTATTGGGGCTTGGAGGCCTATTTATTATTTTCTATCAGCTATTTGCTTTTGGTCAGCCTTTGACTTCCGATAAAATGAAAAAGGCAATCGAAGTATTGGCTGGTTTTTCTTTGGGTGCGGAGTCAATCGCTCTATTTGCCCGTGTGGGTGGTGGTATCTACACCAAAGCGGCGGACGTTGGAGCTGATCTCGTGGGAAAAGTAGAAGTCGGTATACCGGAAGACGACGTTCGTAACCCCGCTACTATTGCCGATAACGTTGGTGATAACGTAGGTGACGTAGCCGGTATGGGAGCTGATTTGTTTGGATCCTACGTGGCTACGATCTTGGCAACGATGGTTTTGGGTCAGGAAATTGAGGTGATTGATAATTACGGAGGATTTTCTCCCGTACTACTACCGATGTTAATTGCAGCGGTTGGTCTGCTTGCCTCGCTTGTTTCAACCTTTCTCGTAAGAATCAACAAAGAAACTGATTCGGTACAAAATGCATTGAACCTGGGTAACTGGGCGTCTATCATTATAACTTTTATCACCTCGTATTTTCTGGTAAAAAATATTCTTCCCGAAAATCTGAGCTTGCGTGGTTTTGATTTTACTTCCACCGGAGTTTACCTGGCCATTGTGGTTGGCCTAGTTGTGGGTGCCTTGATGTCAATTATCACGGAGTACTACACCGCAATGGGTAAGCGTCCTGTTGATTCTATTGTCCAGAAATCGGGGACCGGGCACGCTACCAACATCATTGGTGGTTTGGCGGTAGGTATGGAGTCTACTGTACTTCCAATTTTGGTATTGGCCGCCGGTATTATCTTTTCGTACAAATTCGCCGGATTGTATGGTGTGTCAATTGCCGCCGCCGGTATGATGGCTACTACTGCCATGCAGATGGCGATTGATGCGTTTGGTCCGATTGCTGACAACGCTGGTGGTATTGCGGAGATGTCACAATTGCCTCCCGAAGTTCGTGAGCGTACCGACAACCTGGACGCCGTTGGTAACACCACTGCCGCAACTGGTAAAGGATTTGCCATTGCTTCAGCTGCTTTGACCTCACTGGCACTTTTTGCTGCCTTCGTGGGTATTGCTGGTATTAGTGCCATTGATATTTATAAGGCCGATGTATTAGCTGGATTGTTCGTTGGAGGTATGATCCCATTTATTTTCAGTGCTCTTGCTATTTCTGCGGTTGGTAAAGCTGCCATGGAAATGGTTAATGAAGTTCGTCGCCAATTCCGTGAGATTCCCGGCATTATGGAGTACGAGGCAGAACCTGAGTACGAAAAGTGTGTGGCCATATCAACAGAAGCCTCTTTGCGGCAAATGCTCCTACCAGGAGCTATTGCCTTAGTCGTTCCAGTGCTTGTTGGTTTTACAATGGGACCAGAAGTGCTAGGTGGAGTATTGGCTGGTGTTACCGTTTCTGGTGTACTGATGGGTATGTTCCAATCAAACGCTGGTGGAGCGTGGGATAACGCAAAGAAGTCCTTTGAAAAAGGAGTAATGATTGACGGGCAAATGTATTACAAGAAATCAGAGCCACACAAGGCATCCGTAACGGGTGATACCGTAGGTGATCCGTTCAAGGATACGTCTGGTCCTTCGATGAATATCTTAATTAAATTAATGTCGATTGTTTCCTTGGTAATCGCCCCTTATATCGCGGTAACTTCCGGGGCGGTAGTGATGACTGAAACGATTGAAGTAATGGCAGAAAATAATGGTTCTGGCGTTGAAGTTAATAAATACAAGCTAGAGCTGGATAACGGTTTGAAGATGGATATCTCTACTCCTGGGAATCCCGTAGAGATAGGGCTAATCGATTTTATTAGATCTGAGAAGCCAGTTGATAAGGTTACCTGGTTTGATTTCGATCGCTTAACCTTCGAAACTGGTAGTGCCAAACTTGACGCTGCCTCAAGCGATCAGCTTACAAATGTGGCTGATATTTTAAAAGCATTCCCTGCGGTTGCTATTAAGTTGGGTGGTTATACCGACAATACTGGAAACGCTGATAATAACCTGAAGCTTTCTGTTGACCGGGCAAAATCAGTAATGCAGTCTCTGGTAGCTAAGGGAGTAGAGGCGTCTCGGATTGAGTCGGAGGGCTACGGTGATCAACATCCAGTAGCATCCAATGATACAGAAGAGGGACGCAACCAAAATCGTAGAATTTCAATCCGGGTTACGGAGAAGTAGTTCTAAATAATTTATTAAAAAACCGCTGCTAGTAATTCTAGTAGCGGTTTTTTGTGGTCTGCGCAGGAGATTTCCTTAACGTTTTCACTTCTTTATAAAACAAATATGCCGACCAAAGGTCGGCACGTTTGCATCTATTAGCCATGAAAAATAAATTATTAAGCTTGGATCTGCCCGCGAAGTGCCCGTGGGATTTCGATGGAGGCAACTGGATTACTGGTTTGGCTTAGGATCACAAAGCCCTCGGGCTTGATTGCCGAAACCTTAACCGACTTACCTAAGTCAAGATTTGTAATATCTACTTCTATGTAATCAGGAATGTTTTCTGACAAACCCTTTACACGCAATTTACGCAATATTTGGTTAAGTTTTCCACCTTTAAAAACTCCGGTAGATGCTCCTGTTAATTTGATGGGTACATCTACTTTGATTTCCTTACCTGGGATGATCAACAGAAAGTCGGCGTGAATGATCATATCATTGACGGGGTCAAACTGGGTATCCTGTAATATAGCCTTGAAAATGTCACCTTCAATGTTAAGGGTAACTTCAAAAATATCAGGCGTAGTAAGTAATGGACGGAATAACATAGCTGGTGCATAAAAATGAACCTGCTCGGTACTTCCATACAATACTGATGGTACATGTCCCTCTGCGCGTAGGTCCTGCGCTTCTGTTCTACCGAGATTCGCTCTTCGATACCCTACAATCTCTAGTTTTTTCATACTGAATTGTTAATTAAAGAAAAATTATTGATTATTTAAAAAAAGTGAACTAATAGATTCGTGATCACGAATTCGGCGGATTGCTTTGGCGAAAAGTGGAGCTACCGAAATTACTTTTATTTTCTCGCTCTCACGTTTTAATGGAAGTGTATCGGTGACGATTAACTCCTCCAAAACCGAATTTTCAATATTTTCATAGGCATTACCCGACATAACAGGGTGGGTACAGATAGCACGAACCGACTTTGCCCCTTTATTAAGGATGATTTCGGCTGCTTTGCACATGGTTCCACCCGTATCAATCAGATCATCAAAAAGTACGACGTTGGCGCCCTCCACGTCCCCAATGACCTGCATGGAAGCAATTTCGTTGGCTCTTTTACGGTACTTGTCGCAGATAACCATATCGGCATTTAAGAACTTAGCAAAGTTTCTGGCCCTGGCGGCACCTCCTACATCAGGTGAGGCAATTTTTATGTTTTCTAAATTCAGTGATTTTACATACGGAACAAATACGGAGGTTCCTTCTAAGTGATCAACTGGAAAATCGAAAAACCCTTGAATCTGGCCGGCGTGCAGATCAATCGTCATTAATCGATCTACGCCCGACGCTGAAAGTAAATTTGCCACTAACTTGGCCGCGATGGCAACCCGTGGTTTATCTTTCCGGTCCTGACGTGCATAGCCAAAATAAGGCAGCACAACCGTCACGTAGTGGGCTGAGGCACGACGAGAAGCATCAACCATCAGCAACAGTTCCAGTAGGTTATCGCTGGGAGGAGGCGTAGATTGAATTAAAAAAACATCACAACCCCGAACTGATTCCTCAAAGATTGGTGAAATTTCACCGTCGCTGAACGTACGACAAGTGTATCCTCCGAGTGGACGACCATACTCTTCGGCAATCAAATCTGCGAGATAAGTTGAGTTACTTCCAGAAAATATTTTTACAGTATTTAAGGCAGCCATCTAATAGAAAATTTGCGCAAAATTACGAAAAACCTTTGTAATAGCGAGAGTTATGAAAATAATTATCTTTCTTACTTCAACCCGGAAATAGTCGGGGTGCAATCTTATGGTATGTAAAGGAACACAATAGACCCGTTAGTATACCGATGAAGGCACCACCTAAAATATCTAGTGGGTAATGAACCCCGACATAAACCCGGCTGTACGTGTAAATTACGGCCCAAAGCCAGAGCCATTGTACCCCTCTTAGATTCTTGGAAGGCAATAGTATTACACTTGACACAATCGCAAAGCTAGTGGAAGCATGGGAAGAAACGAAGCCGTACGCTCCACCGCAACCACCCACCAAATGCACAAGTGAGCCAATAACCGGATCATAACAAGGCCTGGTCCGCATAAAGTACGGCTTCAATAATCCCGAGGCCACAAAGTCAGCGAGGGCTACAGCGACCAAAATGGAAAGAATAATACCAATGGATGTCTTACCAAACCGTTTAATGATACCATACAGAAGTATTACATACATGGGTATCCAGGTAAACTTGTTGGTTATTATTTCCATGACGGTGTCCCAAAACGGAGTGTGAAAACCATTGAGCCAGAGAAAGAACTCCTGATCTAGTTCAAAAAAATAGTTCAAAGCACCGGTCATGACCCAAATCCAAGTGCTTGGCGCATCCGACTGATGGTATTTTTGGCCACGATTCGGGCTTTTTCTTCACCTTCAGTCAGTTTCTTTTCCAGCGCATCATTGTTATTCATGTAGTAGTCAAATATTTTCCGTGGCTCTTTATATTTTTCCAGAATCAACTCATGCAGCGCTTTTTTAGCGTGACCGTAGCCGTATCCACCACGGGTATAGTTCTCCCGCATTTTCTGGGTTTGCTCCTCGGTGGCAATGAGCGAGTAGAGCTGAAAAGTAATATCGGTTTCAGGATTTTTGGGTTCTTCCAAGGCAGTGGAGTCAGACATTATTTTCTTAATGACCTTTAATAACTCTTTCTCGGGAAGAAAAATATCAATGTAATTATTGTACGACTTGCTCATTTTTAGGCCGTCAAGCCCCGGAATAACCATTAATCGTTCGTCAATCCTTGATTCGGGTAGCACCAGGATCTCTCTTCCCATTTGATTATTTACCGCCGAGGCGATATCCTTCGACATTTCCAGATGTTGTTTTTGGTCCTTACCAACCGGAACAAGATTAGCGTCATACAGTAGGATGTCCGCTGCTTGTAGTACCGGGTACGTAAATAAGCCGGCGTTGACGTCGGACAACCGCTCGGATTTATCTTTGAACGAATGGGCGTTGGCCAGCATGGGGTAGGGGGTGAAACAATTGAGATACCACGCGAGTTCGGAATGCTCTTGTACCCTTGATTGTCGCCAGAACACGTTTCGGTCGGTATCAAAACCAAAGGCTAGCCAGGTAGCCGCAATAGCCTTGACGTATTCATTTCGAACGTTTCCGTCTTTAAGTGTTGTTAATGAATGGAGGTCGGCAATAAAAAAAAATGATTCGTTTGCCGGATCTTTTGAAAGTTCAATTGCCGGCAAAACCGCGCCCAAGATATTCCCTAAATGAGGGCGACCACTACTTTGAATTCCGGTCAGAATCCGTGCCATATTGAAAGGTTTAGTAAATGAAAAGATTATACTACTTGATAAAGCGTCCTATTGATTGCAAGTCAGTCAGTTGAATTCAAGGAATTAATAATACTAGTTGCTTTGATCAATTTAGTATGCTTTGAAGCCCCAAAATTCGTTAAATTGAACCAAAAAAGAGAAAGAATCGGACAATTTAAAAGTGGTTAGACTTCTACTACCGTATTTATTTCCGTTTTTACAAAAAATCAAACAAGTCGTCTTGCCCTATGGTGCATCCTACTACGTTAGAATTTCTACGTGATTTAGCACAGAATAATAACCGTGATTGGTTCCATGAAAACAAAAAACGCTACGCCACCGTCAAAGGTGATTTTGAAAATGTCGTAAGTACTTTATTGGTAGAAATCAATAAGGTGCAGGAGCTCGGTGCTACTCAGCCTAAGGATTGCATTTTTAGAATTAACCGGGATATCCGGTTTTCTAAAGATAAGTCACCCTACAAGCAGTGGTTCAGTGCTGCTTTCGGGCTGGGAGGGAGGCATTCGGGCAAAGTTGATTTCTATATTCACCTGCAACCGGGGAATGAAACCTTTCTGGGTGCTGGCATGTGGAGTCCGACACCTCCCCAATTGGCGAAGTACCGGCAAGAAGTTGATTATAACGCCGAGGAATTGAAGACGATTATCCACCTTCCAGAGTTTCGGGGGTTCTTTCCTGAAATACAGGGTGAAACCACGAAAACTGCACCAAGAGGATATCCCAAAGATCACCCGGAGATTGAACTTCTTCGGCACAAACAGCTTTTTTTCTCACACTATTTTACCGATCATGAGGTGCTTTCTGAGAACTTTGTACCAACTATTATGAAAGGGGTAGTCCTGATAAAACCCTTTTGCGACTTTTTGAACTATATATTTTTTGATGAACCGGAGGGTGTGTAATTCTATTACCGCAGTTCTTGCCCCTCTTTCCTACTTTCAAAGATCATTAATAAAGAATACATTATGCAATTTTCTCACCTCCACTGTCATACCCAATTTTCCTTACTTGATGGTGCGGCTGACATAAAGAAGTTATTTAAAAAGGCAAAAGCTGACAACATGCCTGCGGTGGCCATTACCGACCACGGCAATATGTTTGGTGTCTTTGAGTTTGTGGCCGAGGGTAATAAACAAGGGGTCAAACCCGTGGTAGGCTGTGAATTCTACGTAGTGGAAGACCGCCACAAACGGCAGTTTACCAAAGAGAAGAAGGATGTCAGGTACCATCAGCTATTGTTGGCAAAGGACGAAATTGGATATAAAAATCTCGTTAAACTTTGCTCGCTCGGTTTCATGGAGGGAATGTATGGCAAATACCCCCGTATTGACAAAGAGCTAATTGTAAAGTACCACAAGGGCATTATTGCCACCACTTGTTGCATTGGAGCATCCGTTCCGAAGGCAATAATCAAAAAGGGAGAGGCCGAAGCTGAAAAAGAGTTTAAATGGTGGCTAGACCTCTTTGGAGAAGATTATTACGTAGAGCTTCAACGCCATGATATCCGGGAGCAGCTGATTGTCAACGAAGTACTTGTTCGGTTTGCCCGGAAACACAATGTAAAGATTATAGCCTCCAATGATTCACACTATGTGGATCAGGAAGACTGGAATGCCCACGATATTTTACTTTGTATCAATACCGGTGATAAAAAAAGTACGCCCTCAGCCAAGGATTTTGACGATGAATTAGGTATTCCAAAGGGTTCAAGGTTTGCTTTCTACAACGATCAATTTTATTTCAAGAAAACGAATGAGATGTTAACGCTGTTCAATGACCTACCCGAGGCATTGGACAACACAAACGAGATTGTTGGAAAGATCAAAAATCTTGAACTGAAAAAGGATATTCTTCTGCCTAATTTCCCGATTCCGGAAGAGTTTAAAACCCATACTTTATCGGAAATGTCAGGAAAAAAAGAGCTGACTGCCGACGTATTGAACCAATGGGAGTACCTCAAACACCTTACTTTTGAAGGCGCTCATAAAAAGTACGGTTCCATCACTCAGCAAATTGAAGAACGGCTCAATTTTGAGTTACAGACCATCCGGAGCATGGGTTTTCCGGGTTATTTCCTCATCGTGGCCGACTTTATTCAGGCAGGGCGGAATATGGGAGTTTTTATTGGTCCCGGTCGAGGTTCAGCCGCCGGATCGGTGGTAGCTTATTGTACTGGTATTACTAACATTGACCCGATTAAGTACGACCTGCTTTTTGAGCGTTTTCTTAATCCTGACCGTATATCACTTCCCGATATTGACACCGATTTTGACGATGAAGGTCGTCAGAAAGTGATTGATTATGTGGTAAAAAAGTACGGCTATAACCAGGTTGCCCAAATTGTTACGTATGGTACCATGGCGGCCAAGTCTTCTATTAAGGATGTAGCCCGCGTCATGGATTTGCCTCTCATTGAGGCGAATGCTTTGGTCAAATTAGTGCCGGATAAGCCATCTTACGGCATGACCCTTAATCGTATTTTCAATGCTCCACTAGAAGGTGAGGGGAGTCTCCTCAAAAAAGAGGGAATCTCACCGGAGGAAATGGAAAATGTGAAAAAAATGCGGGCTCTGGCAAAAGGCAACAACATGGCGGCGCAGGTACTACAAGAAGCGCAACGCTTGGAAGGAACCGTCCGAAACACTGGAATCCACGCCGCTGGTATTATCATCGCACCGAGCGACCTTACCGAAATTATTCCGGTAGCTACCTCCAAAGAATCAGACCTATTAATTACCCAGTATCAGGGAAAGGTTATCGAAGATGCCGGAGTAATTAAAATGGACTTCCTGGGGTTACGGAACCTGACGATCATTAAAGAAGCTCTCCGGTTGATTAAGCAAAATCACGGCGTTGTGATTGAAATTGATGAAATACCGTTGGATGATGCCAAGGTGTACGAGCTGTTTCAAAGAGGAGAGACAAACGCAATTTTTCAGTTTGAATCCGACGGGATGAAAAAGTACATGCGTGATCTGGTACCTGACCGTTTTGAGGACCTTATCGCCATGAACGCCCTTTACCGACCGGGTCCGTTGGCCTACATACCTAACTTTATCCGACGGAAACATGGCTCAGAAGAAATCGTATACGACTTGCCCGAGTTGGAAGAATACCTGGGAGATACCTACGGAATCACGGTGTATCAGGAGCAGGTAATGCTTTTGTCCCAAAAACTGGCTGGTTTTACCAAAGGCCAAGCAGATACCCTGCGTAAGGCGATGGGTAAAAAGCAGATTGAAACGCTGAATAAATTAAAAGGTGATTTCATGAAGGGCGGCGCGGAGAAAAGTCTGGACACCAAAAAACTGGACAAAATATGGACCGACTGGGAGGCCTTTGCTTCCTATGCCTTCAATAAATCCCATTCTACCTGTTACGCCTTTGTCGCTTACCAGACGGCCTACCTCAAAACTCACTACAAGGCCGAGTATATGTCGGCGGTCCTGACCAGCTCGCTGGGCAACATTGAAAAAATAACCTTCTTCCTGGAAGAGTGTAAGAGTATCGGAATCCCCGTATTAGGACCCGATATCAACGAATCTGACCGTAACTTTAATGTTAACAAACGCGGAGAAATTCGTTTTGGGTTGGCGGGCATAAAGGGTACCGGTGATGCTGCGGTGGAATCAATTATCATGGAACGAAATGAGAACGGGCCTTTTCCTGATATTTTTGACTTCATGACCAGAATAAACATCCGGACGGTCAATAAGAAAACGTTGGAAAGTTTAGCCTACGCTGGTGGTTTTGATTGCTTTGAAGAGTTGCACCGGGCTCAGTACTTTGAAAGCGAGGAGGGTGATAATTCCAATTTTATTGAAAAGCTGATCAAATTTGCCAATAATTATCATTCGGAAAAATTTTCTGCCCAGTCATCCTTGTTTGGTGCCTTCGGTGGTAATGATTCTTTATTGGCTAAGCCTAAGATTCCAAATGTAGAGGCATGGGAAGACCTGCTCAAACTCCGCTATGAGCAAGAAGTGGTTGGGTTTTATATCTCCGGTCACCCGCTTGATACTTTTCGGATGGAAATGGACAATTACTGCACCTGTACTTTAGAAAAAGTCCTGGATATTCCTGAAGAGGAAAAGACCCCCATCTACCTCGGAAAAGACATCAGTGTGGCCGGTATTGTTACTAGTATACAGGAACGCGTTTCGAAAAAAGGTAGCCCATTCGTAATTTTTAAGGTGGAAGACTATCGGGGTAATTTAGAGATGCTGCTCGGCGGAGACGATATGATTCGGATGAAAAACTACTTAGAAGTAGGGAATTTTTTATTTATCAAGGGTAAGGTTCAGAGTAGGTACTATAACGAAGATCAGTTTGAGTTCAAGATTTCAAATATTCAGTTACTGACCGAGATACGGGAGAAAATGTGTCACGAGGTAAAAATGAAATGCACTTTGGAAATGATCAATAAACCCTTTGTGACCTTACTTCACCAAACTTTGAAAGAGTATCCGGGGAAATGTGCACTTTCCTTAACAGTGATTGACCCAGATTCTCGAATTGAGGTGCAGATGCTATCCAGAACTTATCGCGTTGAGGCCTCTAATGAGCTTTTTGATCGCCTTAAATTACTGCATGGGGTGGAGTTTTCTTTAAACTAAATTTTTGGAATATTCCGATAGGAACTTTTGTGCCATATTTAACATTTATAAAGCAATACACAATTATTTATTAAGCAAAATTTATTATGGCAAAAGCACTCGAAGTAACTGACAGCAGTTTTGAGGAACTAATTCAGGGAGATAAGCCCGTTCTTGTCGATTTTTGGGCAGAATGGTGTGGACCCTGTAAGATGATTGGTCCGGTTGTGGAGCAGTTAGCAGGTGAATACGAAGGAAAAGCAGTGATAGCGAAAATGGACGTAGATATGAACGCCCAGATTCCTGCCAAGTTTGGAATTCGGAGTATTCCTACCCTGATGATCTTCAAAAATGGTGAGATGGTAGATAAAGTGGTTGGCGCAGTACCTAAGTCTGTATTGGAGCAAAAACTAAATGAGCAAATCGGTTAATTCTATTAAAGATATACTCAACGTAAAAAGGGAGCCTGATGGCTCCCTTTTTACGTTTTAAACGCATTGACTTAGTGTGCTTTTACTAAATATACCTCCCGGGTGCGGGTACTTCGAAGCTCAGGGTTGAGGAACGGAAGAGTGATTCCCGTAACGTGGTACTTATTGTAGGCACGCATGGTTTCTACCTGTAAACCAAGGGTATCTTTCAGCGATTGAATACCAACCTTATCGGTATAGAGCCATATAGTATCTGAGGTTGCTTTTACTATTTTGACATCATTGGCATTTCGTAAGATAGGAGTGTTCCTGGCGGTGTAGAAATCCAGGGCGTGTTGGAATAAATAATATCCGTCCTTAGGGTTTACATCCAGCATAAAAAAACTTTTCAACGGAATAGACTTTTGGGAAGCTATTTGAATACCTAGTTCAGAACCGGTTTGATACGTGAGGAGCTGCGGGTATATGTGGGCATTCATAACAAAATTACACCCAAGTCCTATCCAAAACGGAGCCAAGACCAGCTGATGAAAAGGCGCTTGGGTCGATCTAAATAAAAATATAACGTACCCTAGTACGATGAGGGAAACAGCAATAATCAAAATATTTGTTAAGGGGAAGGCCCAACTAGCGAGAGCCACAACAATTAAAACCATGACCCCCGCGGTAATAATCAAAGAAATCTTGCTGTACTTAAACATGAAACCCGCTGGCTCCTTCACGGCCGATACCAAAAAGTGAGCGGTCATAACCGCACCAAGTGGAAAAACCACGAAAGTATAATGAGGAAGCTGGTAGTGCGAGGTAGATAAGGCGATGAATGGCAGTAAAAACCCTCCTAGAGAAATGGCTTCTTGGGTGTAAGTAAGCCGGAAGCCCTGTTTGATCAAGGTTCGTAGGGAGTAAAATAAGGCACCCCCGAAAGCGAGTACCCACGGTAAAAAACTCCAAAGGAAATTTTGGGCCTGGAACCAAAGCGGTGCGTTATTATTCCAGCTATTTTCTCCCGTAATTCTCCCAAAGCTTTGCTTCCAGAAAAAGAAATAGATGCCTTCGGCACCATATTGATAGTACAGACCTACGCAATAAGGTAAAAGTACCACTCCAACCACGAGAACCCCCAATAACCACTCCCATCGAAACAGACTTTTCCAGTCTCTTTTTAAAACAATATCTATAAAAAAGGCGGCACCAGGCACAATGAGACCGATTGGGCCTTTTGCCAACATCGCCAAACCGATCCAAATAAAACCTCCATAGAAATAGGACATTCCTCCCTGTTTGCGAAAAGTTGCTATTTGCCAGATAGCAAGGGCTACACAATTAGTCAGTATGGTGTCCGTTCGCACATCGTGATTCATCAGAATGTAAGCCTGACAACTACCTAAAATCAGGGCCGATGCGTAAGCGGTTATTTCGGAATAATATAATTTTGTGAACCGGTAAATGGCATAAATACCTGCCAATGATGACAGAATGGGTATTAGTCGATACGCAAAATTTGTAAACCCTAGCACCTTGAAAACAAGTGCTGAAACCCAGAATAGGAGGGGTGGCTTATCCAGATAGTAGTCAATGCCCCTGTGTTGCACCTGAAAAAAGTTGTTGTTTTGGGCCATCTCCCGCGCAATGCTGGCGTATTGGGCGGCGTCAATATCCATGATGTTGATGGCCAAGGCTCCGGTCAGGTAAACCGCAATGATTCCTAGGAGGGGTAATAGCTTTGAACTATCCATAGAACAAATAAAGGTAGAGTTAATCGAGGCAGGTAAGAATGATTTGAATTGATTCTCTGATTTGGGCTTCGGTAATGACCAAGGGCGGAGCAATTCGCATGGAGTTGTCGCAGAACAGAAACCAGTCAGTCACTACCCCTTTTTGGATGCATCTATCAATGATAGGTTTTAGAATATCGAAAGAATCCATTTCGGCGGCCATCAAAAGACCTTTTCCACGTACTTCTTTTATTTTTGGATGTACTAACAATGATTTGATCAAATCACCTTTGGCGTTGGCTTTTTCGTGTAATTTATTGCCAAGAACTACCTTTAAAGTGGCCAATGAGGAAGCACAACTTACCGGATGACCTCCAAATGTAGTAATGTGGCCGAGAATTGGATTATTCTTAAACACGTCCATCAATTCGGGCGAAGCCATAAAAGCTCCAATGGGCATTCCTCCGCCCATACCTTTGGCACTCAGCAGAATATCGGGGTAGGTGTCCACTCCCTCAAACGCCCAGAATGTGCCGGTCCGGCCAAATCCAGTTTGAATTTCATCGAAAACCAGCAGGGTACCCATTTCATTACAGCGGGCACGTAATGCTTTAAAGTACTCGGGGGATGGGATACGAACTCCCGATTCGCCCCCAATGACTTCAATAAAAACCGCGGCCGTACGACAGGAGATTTTTTCTATGTCCGGAAAACGGCCGTGCCTAATCTGTCTTATTCCTGGTAGTAACGGGCGGAAGTTTCTCTTAAAAAACTCAGCCCCTGACATGCTGAGTGCCCCCTGCGTAGCTCCGTGGTAGGCGTCGATACACGATATGATTTCTTTCCGACCAGTGAAACGCTTGGCGAGCTTCATAGCGCCTTCCACCGCCTCGGTGCCAGAGTTGGTAAAATATACGGAACTGATTAGTCCGTATGGCGAGGTACCTTCACAAGAAAGCGCTAGTGTCTGCGTGAGCGCTTCGGCAAGCAATACTTGCGGACTCTGCACATACTCACCATACACCATCAGGTGCATGTATTTATCGAGTTGGTTGTGAATTGCCGCCAATACCTCAGGGTGCCGGTGCCCAACATTACTTACCGCAATTCCAGAAATAAGATCATAGTATCGTTGACCATCTTTGCCGTACATGAATACACCCTCGGCCTTTTCAATTTCAATTGCAAGTGGGAAGTCGGATGTTTGGGCAAGATGGTTGAAGAAGAGTTGCCTGTGGCTAATATGCATTGAATAATTTTCTATTGTTCATGGAAACAGGCGCTGCTGCCTACCCACGTAAAATCTTTATTAAACCGAACTCCAATCATTTCGCCGCGACTCAACCGGCTCAGGCTAGTGAGTAAGCGGGGACGGGCCTCGTTTTCAGGCCAAATATACAACATTCTGATCTCACACTTTATGAGTCCATCCGGAGCCTGAATGATAGGCTCATAATTGACCTTTTTTTGAAGTATAAAGTTTTCGGGGTCCGAAATCGTATCTAGATCTTTCTTAGTAAAATGGAGTTGAACCCCCGTACCCGCGAAGGAAAAGAGTGGCTTTAACACGTAGTTTTCGAGATCAACGGGGTATACCTGATCGTAATCATTCAAAAACTTTGTTTCTGGTACGTAGGGGCTTTGTAAGAGGGGTAGGGTAAACTTACTGATCCGGAAAAACCAATTGGGGTGTCCTACCCAGGTAACATCCACATCATCAGTGAGTTTATAGTCAGACTTTAATTCGGGATAGTTATTCAAATCATCAAAAATTAAACGGTTGTAGATACGTTTGATCTCAATTTTCTGATTGCCTTTTTTATAATAAAGCTTCTTACCCTCCCTAATTATTTTTGTGTAGCATACTGCTTTTACCCCAATCATTTTTTCCGTCACAACGAAGTCAATCCGTGTTTTTTGCGTTTCCGGATAGATCTCCAGTAGAATAACATTTTCCGGATTTTCTTCTCCTACTATTAGCTGCTTGAAGGCCTCAATATATTCTTCGTAGGAGTCGACGCCAAAAGAATAATCAAAACCCGGTGGTATAGGGAAATACCGGGCGAATAGCTCTGAAAGATAGGCCTGATAACCAAAAATAGACGGAAAGCCTTGGAGCTCTATGAGTTGAGGGACTAGTTCTCCTTGGGCATCCTTACAAACCGCAAAATCAATTGCTAAGAAGGAGCTATGGCCGTTTTCATTGGGTACCCTTTGCTTCTCAGGGATAGCCCGATCGGTTAATTCTTTAAAATTCTCCCCAACGATTACATCTATTATTCCTTCACAGGCATCAATGAGCTTGTTTTTTAACGCCCTTGGCACAAATACCGGACTCTCCGCCAGCCTGAAATCCAATTGACTTGGAAAATCCTGTTCAACGGCGTCAATCACTTTCTGGTATTTGCTTTGGTTGAAAGCAGTGTTATATGCTTTACGAGCGGAAGGATGCATACTATTTTGGTTACTGGAGTAAATTAGGCCGGTTGCAGACTGACGATTCTCTGAATAGCTACATTGAGAAATGTGGGAAGGATAACACTTTCTGTCAGTAAAATTTTGTCTGGGTCATTCAAATGATTGATCATGGACTGATATTTTTCCTCGCCGTGATTCTTGATCACGTTTTGCTTCTTATCCTCCTTTAAGAAGTACCTTAACATACCCTCGGCATCTGCCTCGGGGTGAAATTGGGTACCAAAGATTTCGTTGGAAAACCGAATGGCCATGATTGCTCTGTCTAATGGCACGTGGGGACGTTTTTTTTCAAGGCATATAATCTTTGCCCCGAGGTGTTCCAAGACGTGATAATTTGGTTCAATTATCTGATAATCACGGGAGTCAACTACCCAGAAAGGGTCGCTTAATTCAGCAAAGTAAGGATCTTTATGTCCGGCATGAGTCTGATGAACCGGGAAGGTTCCGAATGAATTAGACCTTCGCTTACAGACCTTACCAATTTGCCAGTGATTAGAGGCTAATTGGAAGGAGTGGCAAATCAGAAACAGGTACTTTTTGGATCGGTTGTGATGTTTTTTGTTGTACTGCCACAGAGTGTCCAGAAAACGAAAATACTTTCTTTCCCAAGGGTGTCCTTCGGGAGCCGGACTACCCGGACCGCCCGTTGAAATATAAATGTCAAAACTAAGGTCTGGAAGTTGGGTGTGTTGCCTTACATCGAAGATCTGGCAATCAATCCTAATTTCTGCATTAATCCCGAAATCATTGACAATTTTTTTGATACAACGCATACCTTCATTCTCGACCCCATTGTAGAGGTCGAGAATGGCGATGCGTACTTGTTTATTAGGAATCATCCGGAGTCTTTAATTCTAAAAATGCACTCTTTCTTTTAGAACTACACAATTCCAATCTTAGTTTCCGAAACGATATAATCAACGACAGCATTCATGTCATTGGTAGCCTCAAAAACTGCCAATTGACGATCGGCCCCGGTACCCATTTCGAGTATTTGGTGAACGTATTCAACTTCCTTGCGGCTGCCGAGTTCATCCACTACGTCATCAATGAATTCAAGTAGCTCATACATAAGTTGCTTAAACTCCACTTCTTCTTGAATACCAAAGTCAATGAGTTTGCTGTGAATACCAAAACGGGCGGCTCTCCATTTGTTTTCATTGATCAGAATCCGCCGATAGGGGCGAAAATTGAGGTTTTGCCGTTGAAGCTTGTGTATTTTAGCCACCAATGCCTGCATGATGGCCGCTAGGCAAATCGTTTCCTCAGCCCGCATGGGTACGTCACAAATTCTGAACTCAACGGTGTTGAAAAAAGGATGGAGACGGATATCCCACCAAATCTTCTTCCCATTATCAATGCACTTGGTTTTTACCAGAAGATTAAGGTACTCATCGTATTCGCTCGCACTGGCGAAGAAGTCGGGAATACCCGTTCTGGGGAATTTGTCAAATACTTTGGACCGATAGGATTTGAACCCGGTATTACGGCCACACCAAAATGGCGAGTTGGTCGATAGAGCATAAATGTGGGGTAAGAAGTACCTCACTGCATTCATGATTTGGATTCCCTCGTTACGGGTTTCTATCCCAACGTGTACGTGTAAGCCAAAAATAAGGTTTCCACGGGCCACATCTCTCATCTCATCGATCAGCTCGTCGTACCGTGGATCTTCGGTAATCAACTGATCGACCCAATCAGCAAAAGGGTGGGTGCCCGCCGCTGCTACTTGCAAGTTTTGCTCGGCAGCCATATCCAAAATCATCTTCCGTAGGTACGTGACTTCCTCCCGCGCTTCCTGAATATTATGGCAAATATTGGTTCCTACTTCCACAACTGCCTGGTGCATTTCGGCTTTGACCCGTTCTTTAAGGACAATCTTACTCCCCTCCACCAGCTTTGACATATGGGAGCGCAGATTTCTGGTGACAGGGTCAATGGTCTGGAATTCCTCTTCAATCCCCAACGTGAACGTTCGCATAGAGTGTGATATTTATGGTTTACTTCTTTTTAGTGGTTTTGGTAGCTGCTTTGGCCGGGGCTTTCTTAAGCTTTTCTTCTACGGAAACTGGACCGCCCAAGGGTAATCCCATGGCTGAATTACGAATGTAGGATCCCCAAGTAAGGTTATCCTGACCCGGTATTTGATTCTTGGCCCGTGCAATAGCCATGTTGGCGGCAGATTCAACTACCCAATCAAAGTTATCCTGACCTACCGAGTGTATGTCAGCATCAGGGGCAGGATTGCAGAAGTCAATGGCGATGGGAATACCATTTCTCACCGCAAATTCTACCGTATTGAAGTCGTAACCAAGGGCATTGTTAAGTAGTAATACATAATCATGAATGGTAGCCAACAACTTTTTTCCCGCGGGGCCAGTTGCCTTCATTTCGGAGGCGTACCGCAAGTGATGGGGGTTTCTTGGCTCATAGGGCATAATGCGCACATCCTTTTGACCAATGCAATAGCAACGCACGTAATCATCAAAGACGATTTCTTCTTGTAGCATCATGACAAGCTGCTCTGTTTCGTCGTGTTTAGCCCAGAGATCGTCAGCATCGGTTACTTTATAGACGCTCTTCCAACCACCGCCTGAGTGGGGCTTCATGTAAGCAGGGAAGCTGATATAATCAAACATTTCTTGCCAGGCCAATGGAAATTTTAAATTCCGGAAAGAGGATTCACTGGTATCAGCAGGACGGTCCTTTGAAGGAAGTAGAACGGTTTTTGGAACCGGAACCCCTACTTTTTCGGCGAGACAGTTGTTGAAAAACTTTTCATCGGCACTCCACCAGAATGGATTATTAATCACGGCGGTGCCACACAAAGCCGCATTTTTAAGATAAGCGCGGTAGAAGGGGACATCCTGCGAAATGCGGTCAATGATAACGGCGTACTCAGTAGGTTCGGCCTGAATTACCTTATCTATTGAAACCGCTTCGGCCATAATTCCTGATTCTCCTTTACTATTTATACGATCGATAAAAGCCTGTGGAAAGGTATTTTCCATTCCAAATAGTATCCCGATTTTTTTCATGATGGATTTTGAGTTTCTTACTGATTGGTTAGTAAATATAGGAAAATGATTAATTATAACAATTTGGACAGGTATTCAGGCAGCATATTATTCCACAACGGCCAATCGTGTTTTTCCCAACCCCGGACGTCCAGCCAATGGTTGATTCCTTTGCTATTCAGAATGTTTGAAAGAGTACGATTTGCATGCAGACAAATGTCCCACTCCGAAGTCCCCAGCACTATTTTCATGTGTCCGTACCGCCATCCTTGTTCCTGAGGCATATAGTCTACTGGATTATTGAAGTACACATTATCATCATAATGACCATCGAGGAAGGAACGAATGTTAAAGGCTCCACTCATCGAAATCAGGTAGGCGACCTGTTCGGGATGTTTAAAGGCAAAATTGGCGGCATGAAAACCACCAAAACTACATCCTGCTACCCCAATTTTGTCAACGGAGCATTGGGTTTGGATCATCGGTACTAACTCGTGGGTCAGAAATTTGTCATATTGTGCGTGGTTGGCAACTCTTGTGCCGGGATGCAGATACTTTCCGTACCAGGAGTCGGCATCAATACTATCAATGCAGTAAATTTTGTACTTACCCGATTCTACCAGACCTCTCACAGATTCTATCAAGCCCATATCTTTGGCTTGATAGAATCTGCCCATAGTTGTAGGGAATAGTAGAATAGGATAACCCCAATGGCCATAAACTAGTAGGTCGATGGATCTCCCAAGATAGTGGGAGTAGTAGCTAATGTGATTCTCTTGCAAAACGAAAAGAGTTATTGTTCCTCGCAAATCTATTAATTTGTTGGATTTCTTAACATTAGTTCCTAAAATTATGTCAAAAGTTCTTAAAGCCGTCCATTAATGAAATCTTCACTATTGGCAAGCCAGATTGTTCCATTTCTTCTTTTAATTAGTTGTGTAGTGAGTAAAAATTCCAGCGCCTCAGCTCAGTCGGTGCCATGTAGTACGGTATCGAAAAGCGTGAAGTCAGTAAAGTTGAATAGAGAAGTTAAGATTTCGATTATTAGCCCCAAGGAAAAAGTGCCGAAGAATCCCATGTCGGTACTTTTTGTATTTGATGGCCAGGATTTTCCGGCCTTAGGTATGCTCAAAACGGTTGATAAATTTCTTTCCTCAACCACAGAATCGGTAGTTTTGGTGGTGGGAGTCCACGCTAATCAGGATCGATTAATTGAATACGGTACCAGCTCCCAGCCTGATTATGCCAACCGGGGACGTAAAGCCACCCAAACAACGGAGTTTATCATTCAGGAATTGATTCCTTACATAGAGTTTCATTACAAGGTCAGTCAAGATAGGAAAGACTGGTTCATCGCGGGTTTTTCTTTGGGGGGATTAATGGCCATGGATATTGCTTGGAATCATTCAGATTATTTTTCCAAAGCTGGGGTCTTTTCGGGATCATTCTGGTGGCGGCAACGGGATTTAAAGGATGATTATGATGAAATGGATCGGATAATGCACAAAATTATCAGAACCACCCCAGGGCATCCAGAGGTAAAGTTTTGGTTTGAGACCGGTACCAACGACGAAAAAGATGACCGGGATAACGACGGTATCATCGACTCCATCGATGATACGCTTGATCTCATAGCAGAATTGGAGCGGAAAGGGTATCAATGGGGGAAAGACATTCACTATGTGGAGGTCAAAGAAGGAGAGCATAACCCAAGTACTTGGGGTAAGGTGTTCCCAGACTTTCTTAACTGGGCTTTAAAGTAAATAGCCAATTTTTTCTAAACCTAAACTAGTCGTTGCAAATGAAAAAAGTTCTAGTAAGTATCATACTGCTGCTAACGGGCCTGATGGTCCAATCGCAGAGCTTCGGGAAATTTGAAATCGAATTTCCGAAAACCAGTGCGGACGAAAAGCTCGACGGCCGGTTACTGCTATTTCTATCAACTAAGCCTGAGGGCGAGCCTCGATTTCAAATCAAGGACGAGGTTGATACCCAGCAATTTTTTGGGATGGACGTCGAAAACGTTGGGCAAGGTCAAAAAGTAGTATACGATGCTAGCTCCGTTGGCTATCCTCAGCAGACTCTCTCCGGCCTGCCAGCCGGTGAGTACTATTTACAAGTCCTCTTGCATAAATATGAAACTTTTAAGCGGAGCGATGGCCATACGGTAAAACTACCCATGGACCGGGGTGAAGGGCAAAATTGGCGGACCGCCCCCGGCAATATATACAGCAAACCCATCAAGGTACAGTTTGATCCATCCTCAAAGAAGTCCGTCAAGATAGTACTTGATCAGGTGAATCCCGAACTCCCGGATCCGGCAACTAAGCAGACCAAGTATATTAAATATATAAAGATCAAATCCAAAAAACTGAGTGAGTTCTGGGGACGGGATATGCATTTGGCCGCTTGGGTGCTGCTTCCCTATGGTTTTGATGAGCACCCGGAAGCCAAGTACCCACTGGCACTTTTCCACGGACATTTCCCGGATAGCTTTGGTGGGTTTAGTGAAACACCTCCCCCGGCGGATATGGATACTTCGGCATATAGCGCGCGTTTTGGGATTTATGGCTACGACAAAATTGTAGCCCAGGAAGCCTACGATACCTACAAACAATGGACAAGCAAGGATTTTCCTCGGTTTATGGCCGTCGAGATTCAGCACGCCAATCCTTTTTATGATGATTCTTACGCAGTTAATTCGGCTAACATCGGTCCCTACGGTGACGCTATCATGTACGAGCTTCTGCCCGAAATTGAGCGGTTATACCGTGGAATTGGCCAAGGGTGGGCCCGGTTTACCTACGGAGGATCTACGGGTGGCTGGGAAGCCTTAGCGGCTCAGGTATTTTATCCCGATGAATTTAATGGCTGTTTTGCAGCGTGCCCAGACCCAATAACCTTTGAGGCATATACCATGGTTAACTTGTATAAAGATACTAATGCTTATTTTTGGGAAGGACCCTTCAAAAAAACGCCCAAGCCCGGAAAGCGTAATTACTTGGGGGAAATGCAATGCACATTACAAGATATGAACTACCGTGAAATGGTACTCGGCTCCAAGGGAAGGTCGGGTGACCAATGGGATATTTGGCAGGCGGTATATTCCCCGGCAGGAGCGGACGGTTACCCTAAACCCATTTGGGATAAAAAGACTGGTGTAATTGATCGATCCGTAGCTAACTACTGGAAAGAGAATTTTGATTTAATGCATATCCTGAAAAGAGACTGGAAAACATTGGGTCCAAAATTGACGGGAAAGATTCATATCTACTGCGGTGATATGGATAACTACTACCTAAACAATGCAGTCTATCTGATGGAGAACTATCTAAAAACCACCAAAACGCCGCATTATTACGGAGAGGTAGATTACGGTGACCGCGCTGAGCATTGCTGGAATGGCGATCATACCCAACCTAATTATCTATCAAGGCTTCGCTACAATACTATGTACGTGCCCAAAATGATGCAGAGGATGGAAACCTCCGCGCCTGAGAGTGCAGATTTAACGAGTTGGCGGTATTGATTAATAGATTAGGCTTAAAGAACAGACGAAGGCGGCGGACTACGTAGTCCGCCGCCTTCGTCTGTTACAAGGCACTTAAAAAATGCATGGTATCAACCCTGTCGGCAAAGTCGAATAAATTAGGTTGTTGAGCCTTTCCAAACGAGATAGTGGCTGGGGTAGTTTCTGGGTTTCCTACTATACACTGAATGGAGTCCTTTTGGGTAGCAAACGTCTCGCCTAAGGTTTCAATTGACTGATAAGCCTCATGGTAAACTACACTCAAAGGAGAAACCAACGCCTGGTTTCCTGTCATAATTAGGAAACCATTATCTAGATGTTCGGTCCGGTTTACCAATAAAATCGACCTGTTGTATTCATAATTATTGAAGTACTTGTGATGATTGGCATACATAGGCCTCAACTCTTCTGCACACTCAAATAAGGTTGTAAAGTCATAGTGTTCCGGAACATATAGTTTTGAGACATTACGGCAACCCAACCCGAAGAATAAAAGTATATCCTGCATGAGCTCTTTTAACTCTTCCCGGGTTTCGATACCAGTAAGTACCGCCACTGAGGTGCGATTTTTTCTAATGATATGGGGCTTTTTGGCAAAATAGTAATTGAAGTACCGTGCTGTATTGTCACTTCCCGTGGCGATGTAGGCGTCTGCCGCATTAATTCTATCGACGAAGGAAATGGAGTTGCTCAACTCAGGCTCAATCTTTACTAGTGTATTCAGTAGAAAATACATCAAAGGAGTATCGTCTTTGCTAAGCTTGGCCAGTAAATGATGCCCACTCAAAATAACCGACAAAGCATCATGAAAGCCTACTGCTGGTATATTGCCAGCCATTACCACGCCAATTCTCTTTGGTAGAAGTACATCAGGGTAATTGTTAGCAAATTCAGAGAGTAGCTGAGGTTGGAGGAAATAATTACAGATAGTATCGAGGGCTAATTGACTATTTTCGGGCACAAACCAGCTATTCGTATTTCGGGCAGCGTACTTTATTTCTTCTAACTCTATCGAATGAGTAGGGTCATTGATGTACTCCCCTAATTTCACAAATGCGTTTATTCTTTTATTTCTAGATATCATTTTACTATATATGCGTATTGTTCAATCTGAACGGTTAATTGTAAAGATATTGATTGTTGGGAAACTTTAAATAGTTATATTTGTTGTTCAATATTAGTTAATGTCGAACAAATATAAACAATCCGACGAGCATGGCTATAATGATAACCGATGAATGCATCAACTGTGGCGCTTGCGAACCAGAATGTCCTAACACAGCCATCTACGAGGGTGGAGTCGAATGGGCGTGGGGCGATGGTACTAGTCTTGATGAAGTAGATTTTGGCGATGGTACCATCGTAAGTGGCAAAGAAAAACAGGTTCCTGTATCGAACGAATTTTACTATATAGTTTCTGATAAATGTACTGAGTGCGTAGGTTTTCACGAAGAGCCTCAATGTGCGGCGGTATGTCCGGTGGATTGCTGCGTGCCAGATCCAGAACAAGAAGAAGATTCAGATACCTTGCTTGCTAAGAAGTCTTGGTTGCACGCCGAATAATATAAATTACAATTAATTAAAGGGCTTACTTCGGTAAGCCCTTTTTTTGTGCCTAGTCCGGTTCAATGTATAATCCATTTATATAACTAAATATATATAGTTGACTATATCCGGTATGATAGTTAGTTTACTAACAATTTTGTCAAATTGTATTTAAACAGAATAAAATTAATTGTATAAAAATGAAAAATAATTGGTTTTTATGTTGAGAAATAAATGAAAAATTACACTAAAAGATGAATTTAATGTAAAAATGCTAATCAAATGACCATATTATTTGATAATAACCATAAATAGTTAATATTTGTCATGTAATTAATGGATAACTAAGTACTTATTTAAACAGAATAAAATTATGAAGAAGTTTTATTTCGCAGTATTATCTATTTTAATACCATTTTTGGGTTTTGCCAAGGGTGATGAAGAAACTACCAAGAAAGTTGAAGATCAAAAACAAACCACTGTGGTGGAAGAAGAAGCCGATGGGAAAAGTCCTTTCACCTTTTCCGGGTATTTGGATTCTTACTATATTGGTAATCTTAATAAGCCACAATCACGTTCCAATCTGGGACCATATTACGCTCGAGCATTCGATCAGGTTTCAGGTCAATTCCAACTTGGTCTGGTTCAGACCAAAATGACCTACACCAACGATAAATCTGAGGCGGTAGTCGATCTCACCTTTGGTCCGAACGCTGATCTTGGTAATTATGGCAACGCTATTGGTCCTTTGGGGTCTACTAGTATGGCATTAGCCATTAAGCAAGCTTACTTCACGTATAATTTTACTGATAAGTTTTCGATGACCGCTGGTCAATTTGGAACCCACATTGGGTATGAGGTAATTGATGCTCCGGTGAACTTTAACTATTCACTTTCTAACCTATTTAATAACGGCCCTTTTTATCACACTGGCTTGAAAGCAACGTACTCTTTTGCTGACAACGCCTCGCTGATGATAGGATTGGTGAATAACGTAGATGGTCTTGGTGATAACAACCGGAAGAAAGGATTTATCAGTCAGTTGTTTGTGGCACCCGTAGAGAACTGGAACGTATATCTAAACTTCATCAATAGTAACGAAGCAAGTGCCGATGTTCCTTCGGTAAGTGCTGATAATGCTTACTATCGTTTGTTTGATATCACCACCAGCTACCAAATAACCGAGAAATTCCTTTTGGGGTTAAATGCCGCTTATGGTGCCCAAAAAGGTGATTACCAGGGTGGCGGAGGCCCTTCTGAGACCAAAACATGGGGCGGTGCTGCTGTATACGCCAACCTTGCGATTACTGATGGATTTGGCATTGGTGCTCGTTACGAAAACTTTAATAACCAAAGCGGAGTCCGTGCGGTGTTGAACCGCTTGGATGAAGGAACAACCGTAAATTCTTTCACCTTAACCGGAAACATTTCTCTGGGAGACGGTCATATCTTCCTGAAACCCGAAATACGGATTGATAGCTACCCTAAAATTTCCGGTGCGACTGAGGTACAGCAATTTGAAGATTCAAGCGGACGCTTTACTAAGAATAGTCAAACAACCATTGGGATGGCCTTCATTTATTCATTCTAAGAGTACCCCTTAACAAAGCCGAGCAACCGAGAATTCCCAAAAGTAAGTACAACCAAAATCATTCATGAAAATGCAAAAACCCAATTACATTCCCCTCATTATTCTGTTAGTGATTAGCCTAATTGGAATATTTGTGCCATCGGTTCCGACTCAAATTGTGACCGAAGGACTTGATACCGGAGACATTGCCTGGATGCTGGTAGCTTCCGCAATGGTACTACTGATGACGCCAGGACTAGCCTATTTTTATGGTGGTATGGTAAATAACAAAAATGTTATATCAACGATGCTCCAAAGTTTTATAGCTATGGGCGTAATCAGTGTTTTGTGGGTGACAGTTGGTTTTAGCCTAGCCTTTGGTGATTCAATCGGTGGATTCTTTGGGAATCCTGCGTCATTTTTCATGTTTAATGGTGTACTGGAATCAAAACCTTGGTCTCTAGCACCTACTATTCCTTTGGCTTTGTTTGCTTTCTTTCAGTTGAAGTTCGCAGTGATCACGCCTGCACTCGTAACAGGATCAATGGCTGAGCGGGTTAATTTCCGTTCGTATGTGCTCTTTATAATCCTTTTTAGCCTATTTGTTTACGCACCACTGGCGCACTGGACTTGGCACCCCGAGGGGCTTCTGTTCAAAATGGGAGTACTTGACTTTGCCGGTGGTACTGTAGTACACATGTCAGCGGGTTGGGCTGCTTTTGCCGGTGCATTATATTTAAAAAGACGGAAGTCTCACGTGGAATCAACTGTATTACCCCCTGCTAATATTCCTTTCGTATTGTTAGGTACTGGTCTGTTATGGTTTGGTTGGTTCGGATTTAACGCCGGATCAGCAGTAGGTGCATCAGCACTCGCTGTATCCGCATTTGCTACTACCAATACCGCAGCGGGTGCTGGTGGTCTGGCCTGGATTTTATTCGACGCGGCCAAAGGAAAGAAAGTTTCTGCCCTTGGCTTTTGTATCGGTGCAGTAGTCGGCCTTGTTGCTATTACGCCCGCTGCTGGATTCGTAACAATTCCTGCCTCAATATTTATTGGAGTTATTGCTTCGATCACTAGTAATTACATTGCGCATCTTCGCTCGAAGTCTACCCTTGACGACACCCTTGACGTTTTTCCTTGCCACGGTGTTGGAGGTATGGTAGGTATGATTATGACCGGAATTTTCGCCAGCAGTGGTGTTAACAGTGGAGTTGTTGATCAAGGCCTGGCTTACGGTGAAACGACCTTATTTTTCAATCACATGATCGCGTTAGTGATTGTATCAGCTTTCGCTTTCGGAATGTCATTGCTTCTACTAAAAGTCACCGATCTTATTCTTCCATTACGAGTTTCGGAAGAGGACGAGAAGGTTGGATTGGATATCAGTCAGCACGATGAGTTCTTGGTAGAAGCTTAAAATACTTATACGGAACACAACAAAACCACAGTGTTTCTGTGGTTTTGTTGTACTTAAAAGAAGTTGTCTGCCTTTGGTGGTCAACTTCTTCGTATATAAAGGAGTACAACCTAAGAAGAAGTTATACCGCCAAAACGGACGAATGAAGGATGATTACATCACTTTCTTCTACTTCAAAAATACCGTTTTCATTTATTTGGGTGAGAAGTACTTCCTTGGTTTCGTTGATCAGGAGTGGATCGTATCTAGCAGAAATCCTGACATAATTCTCAGTAAATCCCTGCATTTTTCCATCCTGAACGTCATCCTCAAAAAGTACCTGATGGGTTGTTCCCGTTTGTGATTCGTAGAAAGCTCTCTTTTTCTTGTCAGAAAGGATATGAAGCATCTTTGACCGTTCCGAACGTATTTTCTTCGGTACCACCGGCTTTATTTCTAAAGCACTGGTGTTGTCCCTTTCGGAATAGGTAAATACGTGTAAGTAAGAAATATTGAGTTGGTTAAGAAACTCGTAAGTAGCCAGAAACTCTTCATGAGTCTCGCCAGGATGCCCCACGATTACATCTACCCCAATACAGCAGTCTGGCATTAAGCCCTTTATCTTTTGGACCCGGTCAACGTAAAGATCTCGGCGATACCTTCGCTTCATCAATCCTAACATGGTATTAGAGCCCGATTGTAGCGGAATATGGAAATGGGGTACAAATCGCTTTGATTTAGCAACAAATTCAATGATAGTATCCGATAATAGATTTGGTTCGATTGATGAAATCCGGAAGCGTTCGATACCTTCTACTTCATCCAATGCCTTTATGAGGTCAAGAAATGAGGTCTCGCGGGTCCCGTTTTTAATTCCAAAGTCTCCGATATTAACACCAGTCAAGACAATTTCTTTTACTCCTTTTGCGGCGATCTCTTTGGCCGCCCTTACTACGTTTTGGATACTGTCTGAACGGCTTTTGCCTCGGGCAAGCGGAATGGTGCAGTAGGAGCAAGGGTAATCACATCCATCCTGTACTTTCAGAAAAGTACGGGTGCGATCATTTAACGAGTAGGATGTATGATATTCTATTGCTTCTTCAATGGAGGAGGTAAGCACCTGCGCCTTGGTGCCAACGGGTACTTTATGGAAGGTGTCCATCAACTCTACCAATCTGAATTTTTCCGCCGCACCTAATACTGCATCAACCCCCGGTATTTCAGAAATTTCGGTTGGTTTGAGCTGGGCATAGCAACCGATGATCGCAACAAACCCATCCGGGTTAATTTGTTGGGCTTCTCTGACAATTTTGCGACATTTTTTATCGGCGTTATCAGTAACTGAGCAAGTATTAATGATAAATATGTCAGGTGATTGATTAAACTCTACCTTCTTGTACCCTTTATCCTCAAACATCCTGGAAATTGAGGATGTCTCAGAATAGTTTAATTTACAACCTAGTGTATAGAAAGCTACTCTCTTCATTTTCAATAATTTTATGGTGTAAAGCTACTCATTTTGACCTAACGACTTAAAAAATCATCGAATAAGCTTTGTTGGTAGGCCCGCCCGATGCGCTTGTCATTTTCTGTGATGATGCCTTTTTTCTCCATGTCGATCTGTCCTACATTGTCGAAAGTGAAATTACCATTGGTTTTCATGAATCCGAAACCATTATTAAACGAGTAGAAAGCAAAAGGAGTTCTACCGGATTGGAATAGATTTTTACTCCACATAAATTTATCAGCATTGAACCCAAATTGACCAAGTAAAGTTGAAGCGAGATCCACTTGTGAGCCGATGGAATCAAATACCATTCCCTTATCTTTCAGTACACCACCCAACCAAAGCATCGGAATGTGAAATTGGCTTGGTTTATCACTTTCGGTTTTGGGCATTGGGTGCCCATGATCAGCAATAATGATGACTAGCGTGTCGTCCCACCAGGGTTTTGTCTTAGCTTCCCTGATAAATTCTCCAATACTAGTATCAGTATAGTGCAGGGAATTTAAAAATAGATGCTCATTATCCTTTCCCTCGATCACGGTTTTTGCCGGAACTTCAAAGGGTTCGTGACTACTTAAAGTAAATAGGGTTGAAAAGAAGGGGGATTTTTGTTGGTCTAGGTCTTTGATGAGTCGGTTCAGAACCACGTGATCATGGGCTCCCCATTTTGAATTCATTTCTTCTTCATCAAATGAATTCCGATCGATAATCTGATCGAATCTCTCTTGTAGTAGATATGATTTAATGTTGGCAAATTCGGTTTCACCCCCGTAGTAAAAAGACGTGCTATAACCCTTAGATCTAAAAACGTGCGGTAGAGAAGGCAATGATGCGGTTTTGGTAGGGAGTTTTATAATCGAGGTAATTGGCTGAGCAGGGTAGCCACTCAGAATAGAAATTAGGCCTTTATCACTACGATCACCGCTGGCATACATAGTAGAAAATAAAATACCTTCTTTTGCCAGTGATTCAAATTGGGGTGTGATATTGGGGAGTCCACCAAGTGGTGCCACAACTTTGGCGGTAAAACTTTCCCAAATTATAATAATTATATTGGTGGCAGAGTCAACTTTGATTATCTGGGTAATTCCGGATTCTTGGGTTGAAAGGGAAGCCATCAAGGACTTTGCCTCCGATTCATTCATTACCTTAAATGGATTAGTGTCAAAGTCGGACTTATTAAAAAGGGAGCTGAAAAAATTCCAGGATGGATTTATAGCTAGTTGATTGGCGAAGTTATTTGAGGAATAGTACACAGAGCTCTCATTCATTGGGGCTAGCTGGAATCCTCCCCGTATTGGGATAACTAGTGCCCCACTCAGTAATATAAATAGCGCCGGGGTAAGGAATTGTTGGGATTTAGTCAATTTATCAATTCGGGCTACACCAAATTTATAATGTACCCAATAGAGCAGGCCACTCAAAGTAATGAAAATAAAGAGGAGTAACGATAACGGAGCGGATCCCATGGAGGCCATTGCTTCCTTTGGGTGGACAAGATAATGAAGCGGTGTACTATCGAGCCTGAAACCCCAGACTTTGAAAACTTCCAGGTCCACCGTAATAATTAGTGCTATCACTATCGAAATAGTAACTGTATAATAGTTTAGGAATATCTGATACCATTTCCATCGTTTGGCAGTCCCTGCCATAATCAAGGTTGGTAGTAGAAGTAGGTAAGCTGAAAAGGAAATATCCATTTTGAGCCCGTGCCAGGCTGAAGATAGGAAAATGGATAGTGTATGCTGACCGGAATTAAAGTACTGATAGGCAAAAAAGAGGGAACGCGTAATCTGGAAAACTATTACCCATAGGATACCAATGATTCCGACTAAATTTATTCTACTAATCATCAACTACTATTTATTTCACAAAAGTCAGTTTTAATTTAAATAAGTACTATTATTTTTAATGAAAATTTAACATTTAGTCAATATTGACTGTAAAAAATAGGTATCCCTATGACATTTCGATCCAAAGCAATTGAGGTAGCACTAAGCCGACAGCCAATTCCGCTTTCTCCTCCGAGTGAAAAAATAACAGAACTATTTGGGGCCAATATTTTCAATGAGGATACCATGAGGACGCTACTTTCTCCTGAGGCTTATATAAAAATTTCTAATGCCATCCGGTCAGGTTCTACTATTGATATGGCAGTTGCCGAAGAGGTTGCCACCGCCATGAAATCTTGGGCGATATCCCGCGGAGCCACCCACTATACGCACTGGTTTCAACCTCTTACGGGCACCACGGCCGAAAAGCATGATTCATTTTTTGACCTTACTTCTGCTGGCAAGGCTGTTGAGAAATTTAAAGGCAGTGCCCTTGTTCAACAAGAACCCGATGCGTCGTCTTTTCCTAGTGGTGGCATAAGGGCTACTTTTGAAGCTCGGGGTTATACAGGTTGGGATCCAAGTTCTCCTGCTTTTCTGATGGATAATGGAGCGGGTGGAAAAACTTTGTGTATTCCGTCGGTATTTATTGCGTACACGGGAGAAGCACTAGACTATAAAGCTCCCTTGCTCCGGGCACTTAATATGTTGGATAAGGCTGCTACCAACGTCTGCCAGTACTTCAATCGTGACGTATCAAAAGTAACCCCAACTCTTGGTATCGAGCAGGAATATTTTCTCGTCGATAAAGCATTATATTACGCTCGCCCTGATCTCGTGATGTCAGGACGAACTGTTTTTGGCCATGGACCAGCGAGGGGTCAACAACTTGAAGATCACTATTTTGGTTCAATATCACCGCGTGTAAACGCCTTTATGGTTGATTTTGAATTTGAAGCGTTAAAGCTCGGTATTCCGGTCCGTACCCGTCACAACGAGGTCGCACCCGGTCAATTTGAGTGTGCCCCTACTTTTGAGGAGGTAAATCTGGCCATTGATCATAATGCCCTACTGATGGATATTATGCAAAAGGTGGCTGAAAGGCATAGCTTTAAGGTACTTTTTCATGAAAAACCATTTGCGGGTATAAATGGTAGCGGTAAGCATAATAACTGGTCGTTGTCAACAGATACTGGTATCAATTTATTGGCGCCCACTTCTAAGCCGAAAGAAAATTTACGATTTCTCACTTTTCTTGTAAATGTTATCAAGGCAGTACACGATAACGCAGATCTTCTGAGAGCATCCATTGCTTCCTCAGGAAATGAACATCGCCTGGGAGCCAACGAAGCCCCGCCTTCTATTGTCTCTGTTTTTTTGGGTTCGCAACTTACCCGTATGTTAGAAGACCTCGTGAATAGCGGGGAGATTACCCTTGAAAAGGGAGAAAATTTCTACTATAAACTAGGTATTACCCGTATTCCTCAGCTATTTAGGGATAATACCGATCGTAACAGAACGTCTCCTTTTGCCTTTACAGGTAATAAATTTGAGTACCGAGCGGTAGGAAGTAATGCAAATAGCGCTTCTCCGATGATCGTCCTCAATACAATTGTGGCTCGGCAGTTAATGGACTTCAAGAAAGAACTGGATGAACGGCTAAGTACCGGGGAGGAAAAGAAAATTGCTGTAGTTGAAATTCTAAAAAAATATTACGTTGAATCTAAAAACATTTTGTTTGAGGGTAATGGCTACTCCGAAGAATGGGTAGCTGAGGCAAAAGCAAGAGGGTTATCTAATATAACAACCACGTACGAGGCATTAGAACAGTACACCAAGGCCGAAACTATCCAATTATTTGAGGGTGTTGAGGTTTTTTCCGGTCGAGAGCTCCATGCGAGGTATGAAATTGAGTTAGAGAACTACGTAAAGAAAATCCAAATTGAATCAAGGGTAATGGGAGACCTTGCTTTGAACCATATTGTTTCTACCGCAGTGAAGTATCAATTCAAATTAGCTCAGACGGCTCGCTCGCTGGCTGAGCTTGATATGAAAGCCGAGGCAGAGCCAATCAAGGAAATTATCAGAGAGATATCAGAGCATATAACTATTATTAAACGCTTGGTGTACCAAATGACGGAAAGCCGAAAAGTGGCAAATAACATGGAGGATTTGGTACAAAAAGCTAAAATGTATACCGAGGAGGTAAAAGGATACTTTGAAGAAATTAGATATCACGTCGACAAATTGGAACTGATCATTGATGATGAGGACTGGCCTTTGGTAAAGTACCGTGAAATGCTGTTTATCCGATAAACTAAAAAGCCCACCCTTGTGGGCTTTTTAGTTTATTATATTCAATAAATTACTACATTGTGATCTGTTAAGATTACAGAGGGAAACGTTTATAAATTAGTTTTGTGCTTTAATGTAGGTTTAACCCCGGCTTAATATAAATATTAACAAATCAGGCGTAAATTCGAACCTCATAATCTTATCAATAATAAAAGTTTAAACAACAATTATTTAAAACTATGAATCCCGGTTTTGATCCCGAAGAAATTGCCCAGTTAAAGAAAGAATGTAGGGCAGAAGGAATGAATTACATTTACGTGGAGGATGAATTTAAAGAAGAGGAGGAGGAAGAAAATAATGAGCATGCTCACGTTCAGTTCATTGGCTATCACAACTCACGTGAGGTAGTATATGATGCATTTATTTATACCTTGCGTTTGCACCATTCATCTCTCGTTTATGATCTTGCGGTAGAACGGCTGCAAAATCAAATGCCTGATTATATTATTCCGGAGGAACGTAGTATAACTGATGTTGTTGATCCCGAAGTAGATGAGGAGGCTGAGATATTGCTGACTGAATATATTGAAGAAATTGAGGAGAATGAGGAGGTGAAAGTTTCCGAACACCTTGAAATTGATACAGAGTTTGAGTACGGCGTTGGACTTGAAGTGGGATTGAATAAGACAGAGATTACGGAGAAAGTAGTTAATGACTTCATTACCCACTTTAATGCTGGTCGTCTAAACCTTGATAAAAATTTATATTCGTTCGTAAGCAACGAAGAGGATGACGACTAAGTAGGTGAGGATATTTTTGGTTATAATCAGTAAAGCCTCCGGTGTTCACCGGAGGCTTTACTGATTATAATTCAGATTATACTTTTGCAGATTTCACGGTCTTAATTATGCGAGCCGCAACTTTGTAGGGATCAGCAGCAGAATTAGGACGACGGTCTTCCAGCCAACCTTTCCAGCCTCTTTCTACCGTAGCAATTGGTATACGAATGGAAGCTCCACGGTCAGAAATTCCGTAGCTAAATTGATCTATAGATTGAGTTTCGTGTTTACCAGTCAAACGTAAGTGATTGTCAGCGCCATAAACAGCGATGTGCTCAGCCACAAATGGTGCAAACGCGTTGCATATAATATCGTATGTTTCCTTATTGCCAGCGGTACGTAAAGCTGAGTTGGAGAAGTTAGCGTGCATTCCTGAACCGTTCCAGTCAGTATCTCCAAGAGGCTTACAGTGCCAATTAACAACAATACCATATTTTTCACCGATACGCTCCAACAGATAGCGCGCAACCCAAATTTGATCACCAGCAGATTCGGCACCTTTGGCAAAAATCTGAAATTCCCATTGTCCAGCAGCCACTTCTCCATTAATACCTTCTACGTTCAATCCAGCATCAAGACAAACGTCTAGGTGTTCTTCAACGATTTCACGACCGAAAGCATTCTTTGCTCCAACTGAGCAATAGTACGGTCCTTGAGGCGCAGGGTATCCATTAGCAGGAAAACCAAGGGGCATATTGGTTTCAGGATCATACAGGAAGTATTCCTGTTCAAAACCAAACCAGAAGTCACTATCGTCGTCTTCAATTGTAGCCCGCCCATTAGAAATGTGTGCAGTACCATCAGCATTGAGAACTTCGCACATTATCAGAAATGCTTCTTTACGCTGTGGATCAGAGCAGATGAAAACAGGCTTTAAAAGACAGTCAGAAGAACCACCTACAGCTTGCTCGGTTGATGAACCGTCAAATGACCACATGGGGCAATCTTCCAATTTACCACTGAAATCGGCTTCTATTTTTGTTTTACTGCGGAGGCTTTGGGTTGGTTTATACCCGTCCAGCCAGATGTACTCAAGTTTAGCTTTTGCCATAATGGTACTTAAAGAAAGAATTTGAATTACTTTTTTAAACTACAGTACAATTATAATGATTATAGTTAATTTTATAAAATATTATTTAACAATATTTCAATAAAACAGTAGTATTGTTGGGTTTATTGTAATATTTTTAGTTTTTTATGTGCTATTCTTACGTTTGCTCTTGTGTTGTAAAATAGGGCTCTTTCTTGAAATAACATATCAAATAGTCTGAATTAAGCATCAAAATGATATCTAAACACCCATTTACGTTAGTAAATCACTACTTATAGGTCAATAAGAATCTACTGGGATGTTAGACTATTAGTTTGTTTGACTTAAAAAACATATATTCAAAGAATAATACTATTTTATTTCACCAAGGAATACCTGTCGCAAATAAAAACATTATCTTGTTTCTTCGTCCAAGGCTATTATTTTTGCTCTACCCCACAAAGAGTACACCAAGTAATCACCCATGCATTTATTTTATCAACCTGATAACGCCCTAAACTACCTAAACGAGGAAGAAAGTCGTCATTGTGCCAAAGTCCTGCGCTTTAAACAAGGTGATGTAATTCAGGTGACAGATGGTAATGGATTGCTATGTAGTTGTCGCCTAGAAAAAGTTGATATTCGGAGAACTACGTATGTGGTAGTAGAGAAAATAATGATACCACTTCCCGACTATCGCATTCACATGGCGATATGCCCTACCCGGATAGCTGAGAGGAATGAATGGATGGTGGAGAAGATGACTGAATTAGGCGTTCACAAGGTTCAATTTATTGTTTCCGAACATACCCATAAGGAGACGATTAATAGAGTCGTGAATCTAGAACGGTTAAATAGGATTGCGCTTTCAGCAATGAAACAGTCTCAGCAACATTACCTTCCCGAACTGACTTTATACGCAACTTTTAAAGAATACTTAGACCAAGTGACGGATCAGCAGCGTTATATAGCGTACGTTGCGGATGACGAAATACCGGAACATTTAATGGAGGTTTCGTCCAAAAATCAGACTGTTTCCATACTGATCGGGCCCGAGGGTGATTTTAGTCCCACTGAAATTCAAATAGGTATGGAGTATGGTTTTGTCCCGATTTCGTTAGGGCCCACAAGGTTAAGAACAGAAACGGCAGCGGTAATTGCCTGCCACAGCATTAATTTGGTGCAAATTCTGCCTTGAGTAGAAACATTAATCCTAAACATATAGTAGTATTTAGTAATGACAAAAAAAACATTTCTCTCTTTCCTGATTCTTTTCACTGTTAATCAAGCCAGTTACTCGCAGTCATCTTATAAAATAGCCAAGCTCAAATACGAAGGTGGGGGAGATTGGTACGCAAATAAAACATCACTGCCTAACCTCATTAAATTCTGCAATACTCAACTTAAGATGAATATTTATCCGGAAGAAGATATTGTAGAAGTTGGTAGTTCAGATATTTATCAATATCCTTTTGTGCATTTGACTGGGCACGGAAACGTTGTATTCACTGAATCAGAGGCAAAGAATCTTCGTAATTACTTATTAGCGGGCGGATTTCTGCACATTGATGATAATTATGGACTTGATCAATTTATTCGTCGGGAAATAAAGAAGGTCTTTCCGGAATTGAATTTTGTGGAACTTCCGTTTAATCATCCGATTTACAATCAAAAATTCAAATTCCCTAACGGTCTACCCAAAGTACACCTTCATGATGAGAAACCACCCCAAGGTTTTGGTTTGATATATCAAGGAAGGTTAATTTGTTTTTACTCATTTGAATGTGATCTTGGAAATGGTTGGGAAGACCAAAGTGTTTACAATGACCCGGAGGATGTTAGGCTACTAGCATTGAAAATGGGTGCGAATTTATTGAATTATGCTACCACGGCTTTCTGATGTTATCTACCGTTGATTTGTTAATTTTATCTATTATTTTTGATTTATATTTCTTGACTTTTTAATTCATCCTTAGTTTATGTTCGCTGTTATTACCGCATTCGTAGGGCATTGGTATCTCTCACTTTTTTGCCAAACATTTTTCCTGCACCGTTATTCAGCCCATAAGATGTTCAAAATGAACAGATTTTGGGAAAAGTTTTTTTACTTACTAACCTATTTATCCCAAGGTTCATCCTACTTGAGTCCTCGGGCTTATGCCATCTTGCACCGGATGCACCACGCGTTCAGTGATACAGAGAAAGACCCTCACTCACCCCACCATACAAAAAACGTCTTTACTATGATGTGGGAGACAAAGGATATTTACAATGCCGTTTTGAGTAGAAAGCGGGCAATTGAAACACAATTTGAGCGAAATTATCCCGAGTGGAATTTTATTGAGAAGCTGGGCGACTCTTGGGTCTCACGCCTAGGCTGGATCATATTATATAGCGCCTTTTATATAGTTGCATACATGTATCTCGACATGCACTGGGCTTTTTTCTTCCTTTTACCCATTCATTTTCTGATGGGACCAATCCACGGTGCTATCGTTAATTGGAGTGGCCATAAGTATGGTTATCAAAATTTCGATAACCACGACAAGTCTAAAAATTCATTAATTTTTGACGTATTAATGATGGGTGAGCTTTTTCAGAATAATCACCACAAGAAACCCAACAGTTTAAATTTTGGTTCTAAATGGTATGAGTTTGACCCTACCTATCCTTTTATTATACTATTGGATAAATTAAAAGTTATTCAGATTCGAAAGAAATCGTAAAAAGGGAGAGACAAAAAAATGGGGGGCTGTTCGCAAGAACAGCCCCCCATTTTTTTAAAACAGAAAAAAGGCAGATGTTATAAACACCTGCCTTTTTATATATTAACACCACAAAAAATGAAACAAAATCTTTAAGTAATTATCAAGAGTTTCGACACTTACTAATCATACAAATAAAGCAACAACTACTTAAAATGGGGTTAATATAAAATTATAATTTCCTTAGAGCCTAATAAATTCTAAAATAAACTTAGTTCCTGAGGGATAGTTTGGCTTAATGGCAATGGTCCCGTTATGAAGTTTAATGATCCGCTCTACCAGAGAAAGTCCAATTCCGGATCCTTTTACGTTAGCCGTGTTTACACCTCGGTAAAATGGTTGAAAAATCATAATCTGGTCTTCTTCGGTCACTCCTTTTCCGTTATCGACAAACTCAATTACAATACTTTTTGCGTTGGCAATTAATCCAACATTCACCGTGGAATCATTCGAAAACTTGCAGGCGTTCTCCATCAAATTTATGAAGGCAGTTTTCAGTAGGGTGGGATTCCCTATGATTTCGAGCCAGGTATCGTCTTCGGGAAGTTCATCTATTTCGTAAATAATCTTATAGGTTCGGTTAGACTGCGCTAAATTCTTGCGAGTATCCCAAAGAATCTCATCTATTCTTACCCGGTCTGTTAACATTTCACGTTGATTTTCACTCACTTTCGCTAGCTCTAATAGGCTGTTTGATAGTTGTGATAGCTCTTGAACATCTTCTAGAACTGAATAAATCGTCGATTGATATTCATCTTTTGATCTTTCTTTGAGCAAACTGACCTCTAATTGGGAACTAATTTTGGTCAACGGATTCTTTAATTCGTGCGATACGTTAGCCACGAATGTTTTTTGGATACGAAAGGCATTTTCAATGCGATCTAATAGCTTATTGAAAGTAGTGGTCAATCGTCCAATTTCATCCTGTTGATTTGGTACTGCTAAACGAGTATCCAGCTTTTGTGGCAACATAGCTTCCACCTCGTTCATTACTTTCGAAATTGGTAACAATGCACGTTTTGAGAACAACCAACCGGCGAATGCCACGATGGAGGTAACGACGAAGAATATAATGGCCAGCATCGTTCGAAGGTTATTCAGGTTAGCCTTACCATAAAGATCCAAAGCGCCCAATATTACCACGGCTTTGTTGAAAGGGTATTTGTAGTAGATTCCTACTACGTTATATTCACCATCCTTGTACCTTATCTGATCGGCTCGTCTGATCTCGTTTAGCCAATAGTTCGATATATGAATTGAAAGGGAATCGGTATTTGTGTAGATCAACCGGTTACGTTCGTCGAAAATCAGGACATTCTCGTTAAAAATCAAGTCTCGATTAGATTTATCGAACACTTTCAAGAGTTCGGTGTCTACCTGCCGGACCTTTAACAATAGCTCAGCGGTAGATAGTGCCTTGGAGCGCAGCCGGTCGTAGAAATCTTCGACGGTATAAATATTGGTAAAATAGTAGATTGCAAGAAACGACACCAGTAAGATGCTACTGACCAACAGCGTAAATTGGATAGTTAGTCGGGTACGTATTTGCATTGTTACCTCTATTCTGTCTTTAAAACATATCCCATACCAAATTGGGTATGTATCAATTTGGTTGGAAAATCCTTATCGATTTTTTTTCGAAGGTAATTTACATACACTTCAATAATATTAGTACCCGTATCAAAATCAATTTCCCAAACCTGTTCGGCAATTTCGGCCTTTGATATAACACGACCCTGATTTCTGATTAAGTATACCAAAAGGTTAAACTCACGGGCCGTTAGTTCAATTTTCTTTCCGGACCTGTGCACCGTTTTGGCGTCAAAATTCACTTCCAGATCGGCGAAAGTGAAGGTATTGGCCGTTTGGTTGACTACGCCGCCCCGTTTGGTTAGCGCCCTGACTCTTGCTAATAGTTCTTTAAACTCGAACGGTTTGACCAGATAGTCGTCGGCCCCTGCATCGAAACCAATGACTTTATCATCCGTAGTACCCAAGGCAGTCAGCATGAGTATGGGAGTTTGGTTACCTACGGCTCTAAGCTGTCTGCAAAGCTCAACCCCGTTTATGCCCGGAATTATAATGTCACTCACTATCAGATGATAATGATTTCGTAATGCTAGTTGTTTACCGATCAACCCATCATAGGCAATATCAACCTGATAGCCATTTTCCTCCAACCCTTGTTTCAGGGATTGTAGGGTCTTTGGCTCGTCTTCAATTAGTAGTAAGTTCATGTCTTAGGTAAAAAGAGGTCTCCGATCTCAGCCCAGTTATTAACCCGTTGGTAACTAGTTTCTTTTAGATTTTGTGGTGCCGAGAAGAGAATACCTTTTCCCCTGAAACTAACCAGATTCTTGATGTGATCGTCGATGAGGTAGTCAGAGGCGATGACACTTTTATCGCCGCAGAAAACGACATTGTTCCAAGGAATAAAGGGGAAATGCTTTTGTAGCCAATCATATTTCTCCCGGAATGAATTAGGAAACTCCATGGCTGCGGTAGCAATGTATATTTCGTAATAGTTGGCAAGCTCGGTTACAGTTTCGACCGCACCCTGCATCACGGGAATATTCTTAAAAAATCCTGGCTGTTGGATATAGGTATGTAGTTTCTTTTGCTGTTTTGGATGAAGTAGTTCCTTGAAGGATTTTTTGCGAAAATCCTCTCGGGAGTGATTCGTGTTGAATTCATTCAATACGATATCGATCAGTTTACCATTAGTATCTGCCATTACATCATCCATATCAAGGGTAATTCGTACCATCATTATAAAATTGCGCGGTTTAGGTCAAAACTTTCTAAATGGTCAGAAACTCTCTTTAAGAACATCCCTCCGAGGGATCCATCGACCACCCGATGATCATAGGAGTGTGAAATAAACATCTTGTGCCGAATACCAAGGAGGTCACCTTGGGGAGTTTCAATAACGGCTGGTTTTTTCTGGATAGCACCAAAGGCCATAATGGCGACCTGTGGTTGTAATATAATAGGCGTACCCATGATATTACCAAATGTGCCGATATTAGAGATGGTGTATGTGCCGCCTACTAAATCCTCTGCTTTGAGTTTATTTTCACGGGATCTTTTGGCCAAATCATTGACTCTTTTGGCTAGTCCGATCAAACTATACTGGTCCGCCTGATGAATCACCGGGACAATCAGGTTACCATTGGGTAGAGCTACTGCCATACCAATATTGATATTTTTCTTAACCAGTAATTTATCACCTTCGACCGATACGTTGATGAGGGGGTATTCTTTAATTGCTTTTATAACGGCCTCGATCAGAATTGGCGTAAAAGTTATAGAATCGTTATTTTGCTTCTTAAAGTCATTTTTAACGTTATTTCTCCATAAAACAATGTTAGTCATGTCGGTCTCGATGAAGGAAGTAACGTGCGCTGAGGTCTGTTTCGATTCCAACATGCGCTGCGAAATCATTTTACGCATGCGGTCCATTTCAATGATCTCCACATTCCCAGAAGCGACCCTCGGCGCAGTAGGACCAGGTTTTTCAGTACTCTTTATTTGGTTTTGCGTTACTGGTGATGGTGTTGTAGTTCTTGTTTTAACGTATTGGATAATGTCCTTCTTTGTCACTCTTCGTTCTGCCCCGCTACCTTCAATTTGGCGTAGCTCATTCATACTAATGCCTTCCTCTTTGGCAATACTTAGAACAAGGGGAGAAAAGAAGCCGCTGTTTGTTTCATCTTCTGAGGTAATGCCCGCTGTGGTTTCCTGGCTTAAAGTAGGTAGTCCATAGGATGGCACAACAGTTTCCAATTCATTAGCAATAGTAGAATGGGCATCGGGCGTCCCGTTATCAGACGGTTTTTCTGCCTCACCGAAAATCTCGATACGGGCTACCGCGGATCCAATAGTAATGACATCTCCTTCTTTAACGAGTAATTCAACTAATTTTCCCGAATGGGGTGAAGGTACTTCGGTATCTACTTTATCGGTGGCAACTTCCAAGACGGAATCATCCGCATCAATGCTATCGCCAATGTTTTTAAGCCAGTTTAACACGGTACACTCAATGATACCTTCGCCCATTTGGGGCATAACCATATCTACTACTTTCATGGAATTTTTAAGTTTGAAGATGCAGTATTCTCAAATCTCAATGGTCTGAAGAATACTTTTCCTTAATAAATCAAGTACGTACGTTGAGGTTAGCTCAACGTTAACTGGACGGTGGTTAGTTAGTTTCAAAAGTCGGGAATGAGTTTCCCCAGGAGTAGCACAAGCGATCCAAACTGTGCCAACGGGTTTTTCTGGGGTTCCACCGCCCGGGCCAGCCACTCCACTGGTGGCAATGCTGTAGGTACTATTCATTCGTTTCCGTACACCTTCAGCCATCGCTACTACGGCTTGCTCACTCACTGCTCCAAACTCTTGGAGTACCTCATCAGAAACTCCTAAAGTATTTTTCTTAACTTCGTTGTCATAAGCGACCACTGAGCCCAAAAAGTAGGCAGAGGAACCTGGGATACTCGTAATTTTATGCGCTACAAACCCACCAGTACAGCTTTCAGCGGTACTTAACGTTGCATTTTGATCGATAAGTATTTTTCCGACGACAGATTCTAGTTCATCACCGTCATATCCAAAAATATATTTACTGATCAGCGGCATGACGGCAGCCACCTGTTCGCTGATGTCATTTGATAGTACTTCGAAGGATTCCCCGGTGGCTGTCAGCCTTAATTTGACTTGGCCAAAGTGGGGTAGGTAGGCTAGTTTGATATGAGCGGGTAGGTTATCTTCCCAGTTTTCTATTAACTCTGCCAGGAAGCTTTCCCCAATTCCGATGGTACGGATAATCTTGTGTTGAATAGCCGGAGTATCGAAAAAGCCGTTCAATAGTGGAATTACCCGGTAGGTCATAAGGTTTTTCATTTCGTGCGGGACACCCGGTAACGAAACTACTATTTTCCCATCTCTTTCAAACCACATTCCGGGAGCAGTACCCCAGTCATTTCTAAGGTAGGTGCAGTTTAGTGGTACAGCTGCCTGCTGACGATTTAACTCTGTCATGACCCTTCCTCTTTTTTCAAAAAAGGAAGTGATTAATTCAAGGGCATCTTCGTTGATCGCCAACTCAGTATCAAAGTACTTACATAGAGTATGTTTTGTGAGATCATCCTTGGTTGGTCCAAGCCCACCGGTAATGATCAAAAGATCGGCTCTCTTGAAAAACTCACCTAAGGCGTCGAGAATGTCCTGCGGGTTGTCGCCAACCGATAATTTACGAATGGGCCTTATGCCAATAGAAGTAAGTTCAGAACCGATCCATTGGGTATTTGTATCTGTAATCTGACCGAATAGAATTTCGTCTCCAATGGTCATGATTTCTGCTCTGATCGAAGTACTCATAGGTAGGGGTTAGTCAGAAAAAATGCCTAGATTATCCCAAAAATACGTAAAATTTATCGGGAATGTTTACGTTTGATTAGTAGTTAATGTTTCATATAACCCTCATACAATATGTCAAAATTACGGTTTATTGTGCCGATATTTTTTTTGTTTACAGGATGTTCGTCAGTAGCTCAGTTTAATAAAACAAAATTGGGAAAAGTACTTGAAAAAGTTCAGGAAGAAACCGGGCAACTTTCCGAAAATGAGATCGCCAACGGCCTCAAAGAAGCACTGAAAGTTGGAATCGGTAACGGATCCTCCCAGGCTTCGCAAATTGACGGCTACTTGAAAAACGAATTTATTAAGGTAGTTTTCCCCCCGGATGCACAAAAAGTAGAACAAAAATTACGTCAAATTGGGCTGGGTAATGAAGTAGATAAATTTATAACGTCTCTAAACCGAGCGGCTGAGGATGCAGCCAAAAAATCGAAACCAATCTTTGTGAAAGCCATTACCTCCATGACCATTACGGATGCAGTGGGTATTTTGAAAGGCTCTGATAATGCAGCTACTGAGTACCTACAACGTACTACCAATCAGGAATTGTATACTACTTTCTTTCCGGTAGTAGATAGCACGCTGAATATCAATCAGGCCACCAGGTATTATTCTGATCTGGTGAATACTTACAACAAACTACCATTCGTACAAAAAGTGAATCCTGATTTGAAGCAGTATGCCACCCAAAAAGCGATGGACGGTCTATATTACCTCATTGCCCAAGAAGAAAAGAAGATTCGTCAGGACCCTGCAGCCCGCGTAAATGATATTTTACGGCGAGTATTTGGGCAGGCCCGTCCGTAGTGCGTACTTTTGTGCAAACAATAATTTATCCCTGATGAAGAAATCTGAAATTAATTTTGCAGTTGAGCTTGATAATCAGAACGTTCCTGATAAAATATTCTGGGATGCGACCGAGAATCCTAACGAAGGCATCAGCGATACCCGCGCCATTGCCGTTGCAGTATGGGATCATTACCACCGAGGGACGCTCAAAATAGACCTTTGGACCAAGGAGATGGAAGTTTTTGATATGAAGAGATTTTATATCGAAATCATGAGTGGCATCGCTGATACACTTCTGACTGCGACAAACGATAAAAAAATGGCAGACGGTATCGAAAACCTATGTCAGCAGCTTAGCAAATCCCTAGATGAGGAAATAAAGGCGGCTGAGCAATAATATAACTCTTGATCGACTCTCAAATTTAGCTATATGTCAAGGATTGCTTACCTATTGGTACTTACCGCATTACTATATTCGTGTTCTGGCAAGAACGGAAATGAAACGGCAAATACAACCTCAAATGAGACATCATATCTGATTCCAATTACCCAGGAAGGTGTGATTTTTTATGCCAACAACGTTGATAAAGCATTTGAAATGGCCAAGGCACAAGGAAAGCCTATTTTTCTTGAAGTGTATTCAGAATCCTGCCACGTGTGCCAAAGCTTTATACCTATTTTCAAGGAACAGAAGGTAAGCGATTTCTACAATCAGAATTTCCTTAGTTATAAAATTGAGGTCAACTCGCCCGAGTTCCAGAGTTTTATTCTCGGACGGAAAATATTTGTTCCTTCCTTGCCGCTTTTGCTGTATTTGGACGAGAATAAAAATGTGGTGCACCTTGGGGTGATTGAAGCAAATAGTGACAAACTCATTGAACAGGGGAAGCTAGCGCTTGATCCAAAGCAAAGGGCTGCCTCAATGAAACAACGTTTTCTTGGTGGAGAAAAAAGTAATCAATTTCTAATTGATTACGCCATGTTTAGTAGGGTTACGATGGATACAGCTATGAATAGAAAGGCAATGGAACTATACGCCAACCAACAACCACAAAGTAGCTATACCACAGAAACCAACTTTGTAGCCATCCAAAAATTGCTCATGGATATAAGTAATCCTATGGGAACGTACTTTATCAATAATTTACCTATCTACAAAAAAATGTATGATCCAGCGATTGTGAAAAGTGTGGCAGAAAACCTTGTGATGTCCTCTTTATACAGTGGGTTTGGCAGTGCCTACGATAGTAAGACGATTCTGCAAATGCGTGACTACCTCGTTAAGAGTGAAATTGATCCTCAGGTTGCCCGAAACCGGGTGTTGCTACCTTTAATCAATGCTTACTTCAAGGAAGGAACCCCGGCGAGGGCGACTGACTTAGTTAATAATCACACAACGCAGGTGCCTCTTAAAGTAACAGACTACCTTTATATTTTGCGGTACTTTAACGAAAAGAGCCCTGACGCCGGCTACGCCTCTTCTGCCCAGAACTGGTTTAGGAATGCCATGAATATGGTCAAAACCAACAGTACGGATGAGGTAGAACTTTACTACGAGTTGGCTTTTGCCTACAAAAGAGCTAATAATAAGCTAGAGGCTCTAAAAAATGCAGAGAAGGCGCTCTCGATTGCCCGAACTACTCAAGCAGAAACAGTGAAAATTGAAAACCTTGTAAGAAGCCTTTGATACCCGAATTGGTTGCGCTTTCAAAGGCGCTAAGCCTTTATTTAGTAATGGGTGATTTGTAGAATGGAGCTTGTGATAGAATAAACCGGGCATCTTCATCACCCAACTCTACCGCTCTCACAAAATCACGTTCTGATTGAACAAATTGTTGCATCCTCAACCGAGCCAACCCCCTGGATTTAACCGCTTCTGGATTGGAATTGCGGAAAAACCACACGGCTTTGTCAAACTCCTTGAAGGCCTCTTTAAATTCTTGAAGCGCATAATGAGCTTTGCCCTTGTCGAGGTAACACTCGGCGAGAGTATTGTCATAACTTATGGCCTGAGAAAGATCATAAACGGCGGAGTAGTAATTTTCATCGCGAAGATTACACTTCCCGCGGTATCCATAGGCAACGGCTGACTTCGGGAAAGCTTTTACTTGTTGATCGAAGTAGTAGAAGGCCTCTTCAAAGTTTTTAGAATCGTAAAACTGAATTCCTTCCTGGAAACGTTTTCTGTCCTTTTCCGCCGGAGTATCATGATCCGTTGTATAGTACTTAATAATCAGATAGGGTATAAATAATAATACGACTAGGGCAATTTCCATTTTAGACAGCTGAGTAGATATATTACATAGAAGATAGTTCCTTCCGTACTTTGGCAGGAAGACTCGCAACGATTAAATCATAAGAATCTCTGATCCAGGCTTTATAAAGTTGAACCGTACCTGGGCTTTGAACAACTATGGTATTCCATGTGCTTTTGTTCATATGGTATCCCGGTTTCACAAAAGGATACTTTTCTCGTAGTTCCTGAACTTTTTCAGGAACACACTTCACATTAAACTGAACGTGCTCTTCATCGAGCGGAGTAAGTAGAAATATTTTATTTCGAATCCGAAATACAAGAACATCATTACCATAAGGATGGTCCTCGGTAACTTCACCGGGTAGTTGAAGACAGAAGTCGCGAAGTTCTTCAATATTCATCGCATTATGGCTCTTATAATCATGACAATGACACAAAATAAAAACATCACGATCGAAATACGATTGATGCCGTGCATCATTTTGAGGTTGAACGAGGTTGGATCATTAGGATCAGTTTTCTTAAAAACCCTGATGAAATAATTAAATACATCGCCTAATTGAAAATACCGTTTGATATTGCTCATTGATAATCTGTTCTTTAAAAATTTAGTTAAAAAATCTGGTTTACATCAAGGTTAATTCGATGGATTCCGGCTCGATCCATCGGCCATCCTCCCGGATAATTTTTATTAGTTCAGAAACCGCCTTGCTTGCCGCTACTGAACGCTTTACAACCTGTTGACCCCGGTAAAGGGCTATTTTATCTTTCCCCATACCAACATATCCATAGTCAGCGTCGGCCATCTCGCCGGGACCATTGACAATACACCCCATGATACCAATTTTTAGTCCTTTCAGGTGCTCCGTATGCTTGCGGATCATAGCAGTGGTTTCTTGTAAATCAAAGAGTGTCCGTCCGCACGATGGGCATGAAATATATTCAGTTTTGGACATCCGGGTTCTTGCTGCCTGCAGGATTCCGAACCCAATTGAATTAAACTCAGAGGCAGTTTTTAACTTGTATTCTGTATCGGGCGTTTCCTGAAAGTCAATTTTCAACAGTACTCCATCACCAAAACCATCAACAAAGAGTCCGCCCATGTCAGAGGCTGCATCGAGGGGGAGTGTTTCTCTGGCATTGTCAGCGTAGGTACGTTTGATTAATACAGGAACTTCTACATTGAGCTCAACCAATTTGAAGAAGAATCTTCTCATCTCGGGCATAGCATGCAGATTGTCGGACCTAAGAATCAACACAACATTTTTTCGCGCCTTTATTTCCTGGATAAATAACTCATCAAAACTATGGATAGTACCTTCTACAAAATTCATGGTCGGGTGCAACTTTTCGTCCAAGTTTGTCTTGAATTCTTCGGTTGATAAAAGCGGGTACTTATTGTTTTGATCTGAATGGGTCTGCCAATAATGGTAGTTGACAATTTCTTTCAAACCGTTTGGTAGCATGAACTGAATGGGCTGATTACCCGAGTAAATAAAATCTACTCCTTGATCATTCATTCTCCATTTATCAGGTACCGGAAGAAAAAAATGGCCCACACTCCGTAGATCTTCGTGCGTTTCCACCCGGATGGAAGAATAATCAGCAATGACCCTCGGGACATTTAGAGCACCAATATTATATACCTCGTAGGTGTGTCTTCTAATGTATTGATAAGGATTAATTGGAACCGAAGTGACTGGTTCAATCGGGTTGTGACCACCACGATGGGTGTATCGGTCAATCAATGCCTTAGCCACGGGGACTTCATTTTCCGGGGCTTCCGTCAATGATACTCTTACGGTATCTCCAAGTCCGTCTTCTAGTAGTGTGCCTATGCCAACCGCGGATTTTATTCGTCCATCTTCAGCTTCGCCTGCTTCGGTGACCCCTAAATGCAGAGGATATGGTTTTAGACCTTCGACATCAAGTCGTTGTACAAGTAGACGGTAGGCTTCTACCATCACCTGCGTATTACTTGACTTCATGGAAAGGACGATATTGAAGTAATTCAGTTCTTCGCAAATTCGTAGAAACTCCAAGGCAGATTCTACCATGCCTAACGGAGTATCGCCATATCGGCTCAAAATCCGGTCAGACAGTGAACCGTGATTGGTACCAATCCGCATAGCGGTGCCGTATTCTTTACAAATAGTCACTAGTGGGATAAACTTCTCCCGGATACGTTCCAACTCAGCTGCGTAGGAGTCATCGGTGTAGTCGATGATCTCAAACCTTTTTCGGTCAGCGTAGTTGCCCGGATTAATTCTTACCTTTTCAACGATTCTGGCCGCTAGTTCGGCCGCATTTGGTGTGAAGTGAATATCGGCAATTAAGGGTACTCTAATGCCTCTTTTCAAAAGCCCTTTCTTAATGTTTTCTAGGTTTTGGGCTTCTTTTACACTGGGAGCCGTAATTCTTACATATTCACAACCGGCATCCACCATTCTTTTCACTTCTTCAATTGATCCTTCCGTATCCATGGTATCCACAGTTGTCATGGATTGAACTCGAATTGGAAAATCAGAGCCCATCGGGAGATCACCAATGTCTACACGAATAGATTTCCGACGTTTGTACTCGGTAAGTGAGGGGCAGTAAAGCTTGGAAGATAAAGTATCGGCTAATTGTGAGATAGGTTCCATACAAGTAAATAGTGTAATTCAAGAAACGATTGCGGCACAAAAATACCGCAATCATTCTCTATTACCATACAAACAAGCATGTGAATTCAATTGTTCAGAGTGAAAGCCCCAAATTCATGATTTTGGGGGTACTCAAAAGAGGTGGTAAATTACCAAATCCGCTTTTTCTGTCCCCAAACGGCGTAGTAGTACACATATAAGTACAAGGGGATCATTAAAACGTAGGCGTTTTGGGTACTTCCCATCGAATCAGCCAAAGCACCATAGACAAGAGGTAGAATTGCCCCCCCTGAGATACCCATTATCAGTAATGCAGCCCCGGTTTTAATGAATTTACCAAGGCCATCAATTGCCAACGGCCATATAGCACCCCACATGATGGCGTTGCTTAGGCCAAGTAACGCTATGCAGAATACGGAGGTGAAACCAGAAGAGAATATGGCAGCAATGGTGACCAATATGCCAAATACCGCCGAAAGCTTTAACCATATCTGCTGGGAAACAAATTTCGGAATAAGAACAATACCCGTTACATATCCTACCATCATGGCCACCAAGGTGTAGGTACCAAAAAGGCGAGCTTCTTCTTCAGGAAACCCAAGATCAACCCCATAACTAATAATGGTGTCGCCGGCGATTACCTCTACTCCAACGTAGCAGAATAAAGCCGCTACCCCAAGAATCAGGTTTGGGAACTGGAAAATACTGGATTTAGTCACATCCCCTTTTGACACGGGTTTGTCTTCTTCCTCTTCCACTTCAGGTAGTCCTTTCGATAATTTGATGAGTACTGCTAGTCCTATCAAAATAGCTGTTAATGTTAAGTAGGGGCCTACAACCTTGTCGAGCTCTTCTGCCTGGGTGGTGGCCGTTGATCCGGCTAGTAAAAGACCTCCAAATACTACCTGACTAATGATCCCAGCCCCTTTATTAGCTATACCCATGAAACTTATCCGGGCCGCGGCACTTTCGCGCGGGCCTAAAATCGTTACATAGGGGTTAATAGCGGTTTGGAGAATGGTCAGACCAATACCGATGGCAAAAAGACCAACCAGGAATATACCATAGGAAGCAGTTTTGGCGGCAGGAACGAAGATGATTGTTCCAACAGCCATGACGAGTAATCCCAATGACATACCATTTTTAAATCCTACCCTTTTTAATACCTCCGAAGAGGGAATAGCCATCAAAGTGTAAGAAATGAAAAATGCGAAGGTGACGAGGTAGGAGCTGGCGTTATCAAGCCCAAATGCTTTTTTGAAAAAGGTGATCAGGGTGCCATTAACCCATGTTATAAAACCAAGAATAAAAAATAGAACGCCGATAAGGACCAAGGGGCCCAGGTAATTATCTTTCTTTTGAGTCATTATGAGGTTCAGTTTTTAAAATGAAAGTTGAATTAATGCAAAAAAGGGTCTAAAAATCCCCGTTGAGGCCAAATATAGGCTTATTTGTCTTCCATTTCCCACGTGTAAAATCGGGGATTTCTACGGGTGAACCTCCGCGGGCAATGGATAATTCGGATAAGGGACTAATGGCACTCCACACGGCGGTGTCATATACGTCAATCGGAGGAGCTACTTTATTTTTAATTGCTTCGATAAACCCACGTAATACAAAATAGTCAATGCCACCATGGCCAGCATTTTCAGCGGCGGCGGCATGATTTTTCCAAACTGGATGGTCATATTTTTCAAGGTAGGGATCGGCTTTCTCCCACTGATGCTTTTTTTCTGACTCATTTTGTAAATAAATGGTATCACCATCGTTCATCCAGATTCCTTCTGTGCCCTGGGCTCTAAATCCTAAGGAATAGGGGCGGGGCGAGTTAGTATCATGAATAAGCACAATGTTCTCACCGTTGTGGCATTGGATTACCGTAGTTACAATATCACCCAGTTTAAACTTTACTTTGGCATTGGGATGATCGGCTCCTCCCTGGTCAACTATATGCTTGTGGAGTCCTCTGGACTTGGTAGCTGTGGACGTCAGGGTTGTAAAACAGTTGCCCCGGTTGATATCAAACCAATGGCCAACCGGCCCTAACCCATGCGTTGGATAGATGTCGCCATTTCTATCTATGGAGTGTTGAGTACGCCATTTAGCCTCAGAATATCCCTTGGCCCCAAACTCCACTCCGCCACCGTAAGGCTGTTTTCCATTGTTAAATTTGACCTCCCGGAGATCATGTTGGTACCCACAGTGGGCGTAAAGCATTTCGCCGAATTTTTGCTGGCGAATCATATTTAGAATGGCCATAACGTCGCGCCGATAACAAACATTCTCGAGTATCATGCAGTGCGATCCCGTCTGTTCGTGCGCATCTATGAGATCCCAGGATTCTTGGAGGGTTACCGTAGCAGAAACCTCCACTGCTGCGTACTTACCGTCTTTCATCACTGCTACGGCCATCGGGACGTGCCATTCCCAGGGAGTAGCAATCACGATGCCATCCAGGTCGTCTCTCTTTACCATATTAAGGAAATCTTCCTCCCCTGAGGTGTATAAAGCAGGTTTTTTGCGTCCTGCCTTATTAATTAAGTCGAGAGCAGAAGTAATGGAATTAGGATCGATATCACAAATCGCATTTATTTCAACATCGGAACGAAATAATGCTTGTTCGACGTGGTTGCGCCCTCGCATTCCAACGCCAATAAACCCTAAACGAACTTTGTCTAGGGGCGCGGCGTTTTTGAAAGATAGATTTGGTAGGATACCAGTCACGGTAGTGGCTGCTGTTGCTTTTTGAATAAAATTTCGTCTATTCATTCGAAGAAAATTAGGATAGAAAGATAAGATCGGCGCAAATTAATCTATAACTAGTCAAATATTAAATTTTCTTATTAATTATATTAGTCTAGTTGCATAGTTTTCAATAAAGAACTGACAGCCAAGTCTATGAGATATGGGAGTAGCCTTAATTACTGGCTTTGTTTAATGATTTTTAATTAACATTGAACAAAGTAGCAATGCACCCCGTTATACTGATGCATTTATAATCCAAAGTGTCATAATCCAGACACGGCGGCCTTGAGTGTGTTGTACACAAACTTTGTAACGACATTTAAGCCTTTTTTTTAATTAAACCCAATAGTTCATGATTCAATCCCGGGTATCGGTGTTCCGCAAGGAGCACTTTAATGCCGCGCATCGTCTTAACAATCCGAATTGGACCGACGAAAAAAATGAACGTGTGTATGGAAAGTGCAATAACTACAATTACCACGGACACAATTACGACCTGATCGTTCAGGTTACGGGAGAAATAAATCCCGAAACAGGCTATGTATACGATATGAAAGCCCTCAGTGATTTGATTAAAATGCACGTTTTAGATCGATTCGATCACAAAAACTTAAATCTTGATACTGAGGAATTCAAAGATCTGAACCCATCAGCTGAAAATATATCTATTGTTGTTTATCAAATTTTGCGTGACAAAATTGATACAGTTTTTGATTTGAAAATTCGCCTTTATGAAACAGAACGGAATTATGTTGAATACCCCTCAGCCTGAAAATACAGCCTCCAACGATAATGTGGACGAAATTGGTCACGATCATATCATGACCTCTTACGATACGCCGTTGCGCGTAGATGCCTTTGAAATGGATGATGACATAAAAATAGAACTTATCGAGAAACATTTCCGTCATATCATGGAAATTATGGGTCTTGATTTAACTGACGATAGTCTGAAAGGTACTCCCAAGCGCGTAGCTAAGATGTACGTGAAAGAGATATTCAGTGGCATGAATCCAGGAAGTAAACCAGGTATTACCTTATTTGAGAATAAGTACAACTACAATCAGATGTTGGTTGAGAAAGACATCACTGTATTCTCAAACTGCGAGCATCACTTTGTCCCGATTTATGGCAAAGCACACGTTGCCTACATTTCGAGTGGAAAAGTTATTGGATTATCTAAACTCAATCGGATTGTGCAGTATTACTCCAAGCGCCCACAGGTACAGGAGCGTCTCACGGTTCAGATAGCCAACGAATTGAGAGAGGTTTTGAAAACTGATGATGTGGCAGTGGTTATTGACGCTAAGCACATGTGTGTTCACTCGCGTGGAGTGCAAGATACGTCTAGTTCTACCATCACTTCTCATTATGGTGGTAAATTTGAAAACGAACAAACGAAAAAGGAATTCCTGACTTACTTGGGAATGTAATTTATAACGGGCGATAGCAATTTGTCTATCGCCTTTCTTTATTCACACATATTTAAACTTCATCAACAAACATATGTCTTTAAGATTCCAAGATAAAAATATTCTTGTGATCGGTGCGAGTACGGGTATCGGTCATGAAATTGCAAAAACCATAATCAAGCAAGGAGGTAAAGTCTTTGTCGCTGGTAGAAACAAGCCTGATCTGGATGTTGAATTTCTATCTTGGGACGCTTTGAACCCCGACGATTCTGTATTCAAAACTTTACCGTCGGAGTTGCACGGATTTATCTACTGTCCCGGGACAATTAATCTAAAACCATTCAGCCGGTTATCGATCGATGATTTTACGAATGACTGGAAAATTAATACTTTGGGTGCAGTTGCGGCATTGCAACCCAATGTGAACCGCTTAAAGAAATCGGGTGGGGCCAGTGTCGTGTTTTTTAGTAGTGTAGCAGCCAATACTGGTTTAAGTTTTCACGCATCTATTTCTACTGCCAAGGCAGGAATTCAGGGATTGTCAATCGCCCTTGCCGCTGAATACGCTCCGTCAAAAATACGATTTAACGTAGTTGCGCCATCATTGACAGATACGCCGATGGCCTCTAATCTTCTGTCTTCGGATGATAAGAAAGAAGCGTCTGCCAAACGTCACCCCTTAGGCCGCGTTGGTGCTACGTCTGATATTGCTGCTGCGGCGACATATCTTGTTAGCGATGAAGCTGGGTGGATTACCGGTCAGGTAATTGGAGTTGACGGTGGTTTAGGAAAATTGAAATAGAATAGTACTTTATATAAAACAGAAAGGGAGTAACCAACTGATTACTCCTTTTCTGTTTTATATAGTAGAAACTACATGGTAGCTCCAATTCTCTCCAAAAGAGCTTTGGTTTTTCTGATTCCTTCGTACTCGTCCAGATTGCTGCCTTCGTATTCAATACCTACGATTCCCTTAAAACCGCTTTCTTTCACAATTTCCATAATCCTCTGGTAGTCTGTCTCGATTACATTGCCATTCTCGTCGAAGTCGTAGGACTTAGCGCTGGCTCCTTTCGCGTAAGGCATTAGTTCTTTGGTGCCTTGGTACCGATCGTAAGAAACTTCGCATTCCCAAGATTTAGGCTTACGCTCAATGCAGAAATTGCCAAAATCTGGTAAGGTACCTACATTATTACGCGCCACTTGCTTCATAACGTTCGAGAGCCATTGTCCGTTGGACGAATACCCTCCGTGATTTTCTACCAAAACATTTATTTTCATGGTAGATGCAAATTCACCTAAACGGCCTAAGCCGTCAATAGCGGCAGCCGAGACTTCCTCGGCAGTACCCCGGCCGAAAGCATTTACCCGGATCGTTTTACACCCAAGGTATTTGGCGGCTTCCACCCATTTGTAATGGTTTTCAATGGCTTTAAGACGAGTGGCATCGTCTAGCTCACCCAAACCACCTTCACCATCAATCATGATCAGGTGATTCTTTACGCCATTATCTTTACAGCGTTTCAAGAGTTCGTTCAGGTAGGTAGTATCTTCGGCTTTATCTTTAAAAAACTGGTTTACATATTCAACAATCTCAATACCAAATTCTTTCTTAGCAATTTCGGGAAAATCTAAGTTCGTGATTTTCTTGGCGAAAAGGGCCTTGTGTAATGACCACTCGGCGAGTGATATATCAAAGAATAATTTTTTCTTAGTTGATTGAGCAAGAATTTCGGTTACAGAGGTAGAAGCAAGGGCACCAATACCCAGGGCTTTCATAAACTTTCTTCTTGATTGAGACATGGTTCAGGAAATAAAAAGATTTAAAAAAAAGATCTAAATAAACGCACGCTAATATAAGTACTCATTCACGGATTTTGGGTTGTGCCTCTGTAAATAATTTCTGATTTTTGGAGAGGTTTACGACGTCCCAGTCAATTTCATGTTGAAAATCGTGGGATCGGACCGGACAGTTTTCCATCCGGCAAAAGAAGCAGCATTCAGGTAAGCAAGGGTCGGTGTGAACAAAAATTTCGGTTTCCCCGGATTGATTTGCTTTCAGCACATTCTCAAATTCGTGAACGGCCTGATGAGCATCTTGCAGCTCCCAGTAATAGGGCAGGGTCAGATGACAGTCAATGTGTAGGTCAGAGCCGTATTGCTGAACCCGGAGATTATGGACATCTACCCAATGGCTCTTTTTACTCTGTCGGATAGTTTCAACTACCTGATGCATCAGATCAAGGTCGCTCTCATCCATTAGGCCAGCTACTGACTTCCTGACTAGATTGTAGCCGTTGTAGGCGATCAATACCCCAAAAAGGAGGGAGGCTACGCTATCAATCCATTCTAATCCTGTAATTATGACCAAAAATACGCTGGCAATAAGCAGGAGACTACTGACACTATCAGACAATAAATGTTTCCCATCAGCCTTGAGAGCTAATGAGTTATATTTTTTACCCTCAGTTACCAGTGCATACCCAATGACCGAATTGATTATGATTGTTATAAAAATCAACGCGGAACCAAGGGGCAGGTTACCAAGTGGCGAAGGGTTCAGCAAGCGGGTAATGGCTCCGATAATAATAACCAAGGAGGCAATAATAATAAGTGCCCCTTCAAAACCGGCCGAAAAGAACTCTATCTTACCGTGACCATAGGGGTGATTGGAGTCTTTGGGTTGAGCGGAAAGCTGAATGCTATACCAGGCAAATCCACTCGCAAAAACATTAATGATTGATTCCAGGGCATCACTCAGGATGGCGTTGGAGCCTGTGATATAATAGGCGCTGAATTTTATGCCAGTCAAAAAGATACTTGCAACGAAAGAGAGCAATATCAATCGAATTTTACGCTTATTTTGGTTTATTTGCATTCTATTTTTTAAATCAATTGTCACAAAGTTACTAAGAATACTGCTGCAATGAGTACTGAGAACAATTGGGAGACCCTCACAGATACATTGGTCTACGAAAATGCCTGGTTAAAGCTTCACCATCGTGATGTCATTAATCCAGCCGGAAAGGAGGGGATCTACGGTGTGGTTAGTTTTAAGAACAAAGCGATCGGGATAGTTCCTTTGGATGCTGACAATAACGTATATCTTGTCGGACAATTTCGCTATACCCTAAATGAATATTCGTGGGAGATACCGGAGGGTGGAGGGCCACTCAACGAAGAACCATTAGACGCCGCCAAACGTGAGCTTAAAGAAGAAACGGGGTTGGTAGCTAACAAATGGACTAAAATCGCCCGAATTCACACGTCAAATTCCGCAACCGACGAGGAAGGTTTCCTCTACATTGCCGAGGGTTTAAGTCAATTTGAAATGGAGCCAGAAGATACCGAAGAATTGATGGTAAAAAAAATACCGCTTTGGGCAGCCGTTGATATGGTGATGCGTTCTGAAATTACCGACTCACTCACGGTAGCAGGTATTTTGATGGTGGCCCGACTTAAAGGAGTTTAATATGTGGGGAGCTACTTTTTACGGAATAATTACGGGTATTTTACTGTGTTTTACGTTCGGAACCGTGTTTTTTTCTCTTGTTCAGAATAGTGTAGATAATGGGGTACGGTCGGGCTTAAAGATTGCATTCGGAGTGTTGGCCTGCGACGCAATATTCGTGTTCTTTGCCATTTTTGGTACGACCTTATTGCCCCATATCGACAATTTTGAAAAATGGATGGCGGGCGCTGGAATAATCTTCCTCCTTATTTTGGGAGTCAATAATTTAATTAGGAAACAACCACAAGTTGCCTACCCAAAAACAAGATTTGGGAATTTTCTATACTACTTCTCTACTGGTTTCTTACTCAATGGTCTCAATCCAGTTAACTTCATCAGCTGGGTCACCATTGCGACTTACATTCGTTCGACCCTGCATTATGATTTTAACGAAGTGATTGCATTTTTTGTGGCAAGCCTTCTCTCCGTATTTTTAACAGAGTCAGGAATAGTCTTTTCTGCTTACCGCTTAAAGAAGATTTTTACCCCAAGAACAGTTAAAGTATTTAATCAAATTACTGGGGCCATTTTTATACTTATTGCTTTCCAGATTGCCTACTCTACTTTCATTAAGTAAGGTAGGTAATTTTTCTACGGGTACTAGATGTAGCCATTCAATTTGAGGTAAGTCTCCCAATCTCCGATCAGATTCTTTTTCATCACCCGAGGGAATTTGTTTTGTCCACCTAGCTTACCCTTCGTTTCCATCCAGCCGTAAAAAGCTTTATTTGGCAAGATTGTTATAAAAATATCTTTAAGAGCATGCCTACGTTCAACAGCATAGTCATCATTTAATTCGTTTAGCTTACTATCAATGAGGTCCTTGATGATTGAAGTTTCCACTTCTTCCTCACAGCCAATATACCAGTGATGGGCAAACATTGACTCATGAGATATCCCGGCAACGGTAAACTCTTTCACTGTAACCCCAAGCTGATTCGAGATTAGGTCAATTGCTTTATTCATGTTGTCGACGGAGAGGTGCTCCCCGCACATGCTTAGAAAGTGTTTAGTCCTTCCGGTGATGATGATTTCTGCTTTTTCTTTATCCACGAACTTAACGGTATCCCCGATGAGATAGCGCCAGGCACCAGCGCAGGTTGAGATTAGCAGGGCGTATTCTTTTCCTTCCTCCACTTCGTCAATCATCAAAGTTTCTGGGTTGGCGATGATATCCCCGTCCGAATTAAAGTTGGTCTCGTTAAAGGGTACGAATTCGAAAAAGATTCCATTATCTAGTACCAATTGCATTCCAATGGCACTTGGCCGGGTTTGGTAGGCCAAAAAGCCTTCCGAGGCTAGATACGTATCAATGTAAATGAGAGGCTTGCCCAGTAAGCGCTCGAATCCTTTCTTGTAGGGCTCAAACGAAACGCCACCATGCCCAAAAACTAACAGGTTTGGCCAGATTTCGTGAATATTATTAAGCTGATAATGATCGATAACTTTTTCCATTAACAGCTGAATCCAAGCTGGTACTCCTACTATAAAGCCTATATCCCAATCTTTTGCCTGTAAAGTGATCTCTTCAAGTTTGAGAGCCCAGTCTTTTTCCGCCGCAATTTTTCCGCCGGGCTTATAGTATGGCTTAAACCAAAATGGAATCTGAGATGCGTTGATACCACTCAAATCACCTTCAAAATGATTTCCTTTTTCAATAAGATTAGTACTTCCTCCGAGCATGAGGAAACCTTTTTCGTACAGTTTATCGGGGAGATTCTTGTATCTGCCAAGGCTTAAAATTTGACGTATACTAGCCCTTTGCATCGACTTTGACATCGCCTTTGTCACGGGTATGTACTTTGAGGAAGCCTCGGAGGTACCGGAACTCAGCGCAAAATACTTTATCGTACCAGGCCAGGTTATGTCCCTCTCACCTTCTAATAGTTTGTACCACCACTCTTTATAAATCTTATTGTAATCATATACCGGTACATTATTTTTGTACTTTTCGTAGAACTCCTTGGGCTCACCAAAAAGAGAACTACTGAGAACAGTTTCAAAATCATAAGTCTCCCCAAACTGGGTGTATCGTGCTTTGGCCAGCAACTTTGACAAGGTCTTTTTTTGCTGTTTGAATGGTTGGATTTTTTTACGGTTCGCAACCAGGTTACCAAACCGAATTCCCCTTTTCAATAAACTTCCTATGATTGCCATATCTTCAAATAATCTAAATCAGTATGAATTATTTCACTTGGTTTCACTATCTGATGCGCTTTTCATGAAATCATTTTTACCTACTTAGACCAGGATGAGATAGATTCCAATGCCTCATAGGAGGTAAGGTCATACTTACATGGTACCACCGATATATAATTTTGAGAAAGGGCCCACTCATCGGTGTCCTCTTTGTCGTGGTCAAAGTTCACGAAGTCTCCAGCCATCCATAGATATCCGCGACCGTACGGATCTTTGCGGTAGTCAAATTTCTCCTGCCATTTGGCATTTGCCTGCCGGCAAATTTTAATACCTTTCAGAGGTTCTTCCGAGAGCTTTGGGAAGTTTACATTCAATGCCACCCCTTTGGGAATGCCTTTTTCCAGCGCCATCAAAATAATGGAGCGGACATACTCCTTTACATGTTCAAAGGAAGCGTCTTCTCGGTAGTCACATAGTGAAAAGCCAATGGCTGGTATCCCTTCGATGGCAGCTTCTATTGCGGCCGACATCGTGCCTGAATACAGGATACTAATGGAACTATTACTTCCGTGATTAATACCACTAACGACCAAATCAGGGGATCGATCCTTTAACACATAGTGTTTGGCCAGTTTTACACAATCAGCTGGGGTTCCGGAGCATTCATACTCATCTACCTCAGTAAATAATTCGGTAGAATACAGCCTGAGAGGTTGCCCGATAGTTATTGCGTGTCCCATTCCGGACTGTGGGCTATTTGGGGCTACCACCACTACTTCACCGATTGTTTGGGCTATTTCTACCAGTGTTCGGATGCCTAATGACGTTATTCCGTCATCGTTTGTTACAAGTATGAGGGGTCTTTTACTTTCTGACGAGTTACTGGGTGTTAGATTCATTCTTAGTAGATTGTGTTGTTTGTGAAGATAAAGGGATAATGACCCAAAGTGTTCAAAATCTTGTGGGACAGGGGTCAGACCTTTACCTTTTTCTTTAAACTTCTAAATCCTTGAACTGGATTGTAGTGATTACTATTGCTGGCGTAGGAGCCTGTTCCGTTGTACGGCCGCTTTGCAGGGTGTGCCTGACATTCGGGTGAACAGGCACCATCCAACTTTTCGCTGCATTCTTCACAGATAGGACCGAGGCGATTACATTTGGCATTTGCACAATTAATCATTCGGTCGCATTTCTCTCCGCAAACGTAGCATGTCGAAATAACCTCTGGGTTTACTTTATTTACTTCAACCGCCACACGATTGTCAAATACATAACACTTTCCGTCAAAATCTTCTCCTCCTTCCTCAACTCCATACCGTATTATACCACCATGAAGTTGGTACACGTTTTCGAACCCTCTTTCTAACAGGTAGGCACTTGCTTTCTCGCATTTAACACCCCCCGTACAATAGGTGATAATTTTCTTATCTCTTAAATGTTCAATTTCTTGAACATGTTCCGGAAGTTCCCGGAGGTTCTCTATATCGAAGGTAATGGCACCTTTGAACCGCCCAACCGAGTGCTCGTAATTAGAACGCATATCGATCAAAACCACATCCTCATCATGCATCATTTTTTTGAAATCAGCGGGGTCGAGATGCTTTCCAGTGCGTTTTATTGGGTTTACCGGTAGGTCAGAGTTGACTATTTCATCTTTGACTCTAACATGTAATTTTTTGAAGGCGTGCTGGTCATGCTCTTCAATTTTAAATTGGGTAGCCTTAAATCGTTCGTCTGAGTATATATACTGCATGTAGGCGTCACAATCCTCAGTCAACCCTGATACCGTCCCATTCAGGCCTTCTTTTGACACAATAACACGTCCTAATAAATTATTCTGGATACAGAAAAGATGGTGTTCGTCTCGATAGGTATCAGGATCCTCGATCGAAACGTAGTTGTAATAAAGTATCACCCGACAAGCTTTCATTCTTGCAATCTAATTATTTTCCGGTGCAAAGATACAAATAGGATGGGTTTGGACCATCATTCAGTTTCTCTTCAATTGTGTAGCGCTCCTGTAATTCATTTTGATTCACGAAGAACTTATCTTTGTAATTAATTTTCACTTTTTACTATTTGACAATGCACATTGCAATTATTGGAAACATTGGTGCTGGAAAAACGACACTTACCCAAAAGCTAGGTGAACACTACGGTTGGGGTGTTTTGTACGAGGCGGTTGAAGGGAATCCGTACTTGGCTGACTTTTACAAGGATATGGAACGGTGGGCTTTTAACCTTCAAATTTACTTTCTAAACAGTCGTTTTGCTCAGGTTCAAAAAATCAAGTCATTGACCTACACGACGGTTATTCAGGACCGTACTATTTATGAAGATGCTTACATTTTTGCCCGTAATCTGATTGAATCAGGAATAATGACCCAACGTGATTATGAGAGCTACCTGATGTTATTCGAATCAATTATTCAAACGGTTTCGGCCCCGGACCTCCTAATATACCTAAAAGCGGATATACCAAAACTTGTTCAGCAGATTAAAAAACGCGGGAGGGATTTTGAGACAGATATATCTTTAGAGTATCTGCAGAACTTAAATAACTATTACGACAGCTTTGTGAAAAACTATGAGCACGGAAAGCTGATTGAAATAGATGTCAACGATATGGACTTTGCCAACCGCGAGGAAGACTTCAATGCAATTGTTGAGTTACTTAACAAGGAGCTCTTCTACGAGTAGGGTATAAATTTAATCGCTCTCAAATTTGTATGAAGGCGATTAAAAACAAAAAAGCTGCACTTTCGAATGAAAATGCAGCTTTTTTGTATCCAGAAGGAGAGTCGAACTCCTATACCCAAATGGGCACTACCCCCTCAAAGTAGCGTGTCTACCAATTCCACCACCTGGACAGATGGTGATCCCGCTGGGATTCGAACCCAGGACCCATACATTAAAAGTGTATTGCTCTACCAGCTGAGCTACAGAATCGATTACTAATAAAAAAAAAGAACTTTGGTGATCCCGCTGGGATTCGAACCCAGGACCCATACATTAAAAGTGTATTGCTCTACCAGCTGAGCTACAGAATCGTACAATTTGTTGGAGAGGTGTATTCTTTTTCCTTAATTGCGATGCAAAATTAGAATTCTTAATCATATCATGCAAGCGTCAGTTAACAAATACGTAATATTTTTTGGACTATTAGCCTGTTTTTTGGGTAAAAACGGCCCTGTTTTAGGGCAGTTGTCGGAGCTTAATCTAGCTGATTCTCTGTTTACTATCGGTAAGTACTCAGAGGCACAAAATATTTATGAAAAATATTTTGAAAACATTAAAAAGTACAATCCAAACCTGTTGTTAAAGCTGTCATTTCTTGCTGAAAAATCTAATGACCCCGCCAAATGTCTTTACTACCTTAGTATTCTGACTCAAAAAACCCCAACTATAAAGTTGCTCGAAAAGATGAGTCAGGTGGCTAGCGAGTACAATTTGGAGGGGTATAATTTTAATGATTTCAGTTACTTTCTTGTTTTTTACCGAAGGTATGGCGGTTACATACCTATTTTATTATTAACCCTTGGGCTTTACGTAGTCGTTGTAATGTTTTTGAAGGTAAAAAGTGGCGATTTTATTCAAAGAAGACATAAGTGGGCAGTGGTGATTTATTTGATGGCCCTTTTTGGATTGCTTAACATTCCCAACAATTATCAGACTGGAGTCGTTAAAAAAGAAGAAACTTATGTCCGTTCTTTTCCTTCTTCGGCATCTCCGGTGGTACAGAAAATCAAAAAAGGCAATAAATTGACGATTATCGGCAACCGTGACGAGTGGAACAGGGTGATATGGAACGGAGAAATAGTATTTGTACGCAAAGATGATTTATGGATTATTTGAAAAGTGACAGTTTATAAATCGTTTATTTAAAACCGTTTGCAAAAAGTTTTGTTATAATTTTAAAACAACAACCCGAGTATTCACGGTTATAAAACTGATTTAGCGTATCTTTCGGTATCATTACCAAACAAATAAAAATTATGAAAAAGACGATTAAGCAATTTGCGATCTTGTTAATGAGTGCTACTTTAATGGGGACTATGGTTTCTTGTGAAGAGACAGGACCCGACCAAAATGATATAGTAAAGTTTGAAGCCACCATTAATAGCAACAACACTATCCCTAGAACAACCTCATCGGCGCAGGGGGCAGCCGCTCTCGAATACAACAAAAGAACCAAGACGTTGACCTACAACGTTACTTATCAGGGATTAACCCCTACCGTTGGGCACATCCATTCGGCACAGCCGGCCTGGGAAACAGGTCCGGTCCGTGTTCCATTTGCGAACGTAGCTACTTCACCGATTACTGGTTCAAAAGTATTGTCACAGGATGAAGAAAACCTTTTGATGTTCGGCAATATGTACATCAACCTTCATTCGGCTACTTATCCTGCGGGAGAAATTCGTGGGCAGGTGATGCTGGTGAAATATTGATAGGAACAAACCTCAAAAACGGGAGCCAGGAGTAGGTTCCCGTTTTTTACTTGATGAGTGTAATAACTCCCTTAAAGAATCGCTTTAAGAATTTTATTTGATAGAAGTAGTTTCCTTGTGGACTGTCGGATGGACACCAATTTGCATTTTTATCGGTAGTTCGATAAACCATAGTTCCCCATCGATTGTAAATCAATAACTCTTCAAATTGGTCAAAGCAGTTATCGGGTGGCAAGGTACTCAGGGAAAAACAGTCGTTCTTTCCATCCTGATTTGGGGTAACCACATTAGGAATTGATAGGGCCACATCCGAAGAAATATCTTTGATGAGCAGAAATACTGTTGCGGTATCTCGGGCGGCGTCACAGCTCTTGTCTTCGGTTATAAAATCCAGAGTGAATAGCTTTTCTGACTTTCCTTCCAAGATAGAACAGTCAGGTGTCCAGTTGAAAGGGCTGTTAATTTCCCGTGTTCCGATTTTGTTTAAGAAGTCCATTTTGGCCGCACCGAGATCAAACCCTCTTCCGATACCAAATAGGGAAATTTGGGCAGTATCAATATCACGGGCAAATACATCAAAAGAAAAAGTAAGGTTTTCTGCTGAATTTAAAATGATTGATAAAGTATCTCCCGGCAGAGTAGTACTCACGTAAGGAATATTGTTTTGGGTAGGCGAGATAATAAAATAAACGGTGGTAAACTCGGAAAGGCTATTAAAACCGCATCTTAGATCGGTGACGATAAAATCTACCGCCACCGTGTCATGAAGAGTCAAATTACAGGGTGGTTTCCAAAGAAATTTTTGTTTTACTTTCCCGACACCACCAATCTCTGGAAAATCAAACCCAAACTCACTTAGGTTAAACCCACGTCCACGAGCGCTTAACCGAATACTATCTGGGTCAATATCCTCCCCAAAAACATTAAACTGCACAGTTTTCTCAGGTATAGTTTCAATATAGGGGCTTGCCAGTGAGGTTATTACGTTTGGTGGACTGTTATCAGCCCCTTCCCTATAAATATATACGTTGATAGTATCAGTTAATGGTACCGGACAGCTCTCATCTTCGGCGATTAGTTCTAATTGTATCGGTCGGTTATTGTTTGTAACGAAGCACTCTTCCAGGCAAATCTCGAAAGAAAGGGTATCGTTGGTTTTCTGGGTTCTAAATTCAGCAGGTAGCAAAGTGAAATTTTGGCGATTGCTGTTAATGGCTCGCCCGGAAATCTTAATTAATTGATTGAAGTTCGGATCCGTGATCTTAATGGTAAAACAGGTTGGGTCGTTTTTGCCAATCCGGATAGTTTCATTGTTCCTGAACGCTACCTTAGCCTTTGATTCCATCACAAGTATTTTTGGCGGAAGAATTTCAAAACAGTCCACAACTTTTATTTGGAAGTCCCGAGAAACGGATCCAATCTTGACACCTTTACGGTATTCACTTACCACTATTGAAAAAACGTAAAGCCCTATTTTGCTGGCAGTAAAAGACATCCGGCCCGTCCTCGGGTTCACGATAGGTGGTTTTGGCCCAGGTATAACATTATTTAACGACAAGCCATCCACCCAGGTCACTACCGGATAATTACTCGAACCCAGAGCCTGAGGGTTGGGTACATTTCGGTTGCTAAAACCTGTAACCGGTGTTGTAAGGGTATACACCAAGCTATCTCCGTCTGCGTCGGTTGCTTTAAAGTCAATGAAGAAGTTTGCGTTTAAACAGGCATAGTCGCCTTTTATTTCATCGAAAACAGGGGAGGAGTTAACGACAATTTTATTTTCTTGGTACAGTGGAGGGAAGAATATCAAGAATAAACTGCCTACATCACCAGGGTTCTTAATGTTATCAATAACAGTATTTCGACAGCAACGATCCCAGACTATATAATAACCTTGTGGGTCATCAAACTCAGCGGGTACCATCTGAATATCTGCCGCGTAAGAAATTAATAATGTCCTTAAAGTGGAATTTCCACACAGCGGGTTGGCGTAGGATATGTTTTTTCGCCCTATTTTTGGCACTTGAATACTGGCCATCCTGACATTATCCGATTTTCGGAAGATAAACAAGTTAACTATTTGATCTTCCGCTTGGGGCAATCCATTGATTTCGTCAAAATAGAGGTTAAGTCCAACGCGGTGGGTGGCCGGGCCGTTTGGTAGCTTGATGAAAACTAATTCTCCGCCCACGATATGGGAGGAAAATACATTTGAAAAGCTAAAAATCAATACATTTAAAAGTAAAAATCGCCTCATACGTATCCCATTGATATTTCACTAAATTTCGTTAATTCACAATAAATTATTGTATGCCAAACCATAAAAAATACAAAAAAATTACAATTACTGATTTTGCAGCAGAAGGTAAGTGCATTTATAAGTCGGATGAGGGGGTGGTCTTTATTCAGGGGAATGTTGCTCCCGGCGATGTGGTAGATATTGAGATCGTTAACAAACGCAAGAAATTCAGAGAGGCTGTTGTTACAGAATTTCATTCCTATTCCGATTTGCGAACTACGCCTTACTGTAAACACTTTGATGTGTGTGGCGGATGTCGGTGGCAACATATAAACTACGAAGAACAGCTTAGGTTTAAATCACAACAGGTTAAGGACCACCTACAAAGGATTGGTAAACTCTCAGATGTTGAGTTTCTGGATATTCAAGGAACTGATAATCAGCAATTTTATAGGAATAAGCTTGAATTCACTTTCTCTAATAATCAGTGGTTGACGAAGGAAGAAGTCCAGTCTGGGCAACAAATCAACGGGGATGCCCTGGGCTTCCACGTTCCGAAGCGATTTGATAAAATATTCCACGTAGAAAAATGCCATTTACAACCTGATCCTTCCAATCAGATACGGTTAGGTTTGCATCAGTATTCAGAGTCGAAAAAGTATGTTTACTACGATGTGAAGCAGAATATAGGGATGATGAGGAATGTTATTATTCGAACTTCTACTAGTGGGGATGTTATGGTTATTGTTCAATTCGCTGAACCAAATATGGAGATAGTTAATGACGTTTTAAATCACCTTAAAAATGAATTCCTAGCGATTACTTCTCTGAATTATATCATTAATCAAAAGGGAAATGACTCCTACCAAGATCAGGAGGTTATTCACTTTTCGGGTGAAAGGTATATTCGTGAAACTATGGAAGACCTGACATTTATGGTAGGTCCTAAGTCTTTTTACCAAACTAACTCCGATCAGGCTTTCGTGCTGTACTCCATTGCCCGCGATTTCGCTGGTCTAACAGGTACCGAAGTAGTCTATGATTTATATACCGGAACCGGTACGATTGCCAATTTTGTAGCAAGAAACGCAAAGAAGGTAATTGGCGTAGAATACATCGAAGAAGCGGTAGTGGACGCCCGAAAAAATTCAGCCCTCAATGGTATTATGAATACGGAGTTTTTTGCGGGAGATATGAAGAAGGTCTTGAATGTGAAATTCCTGACTAAATACGGCAGACCGGACGTGATTATTACCGACCCGCCACGGGCTGGTATGGATCCGGCGGTTGTGGCTACTATTATAGGTGCAGCACCGAAGAAAATTGTTTACGTGAGTTGTAACTCGGCTACGCAGGCTCGTGATATGGAGTTGCTATCGGGCAAATACAAAGTAGTTAAATCTCAGGCGGTGGATATGTTTCCTAATACCCACCACGTTGAAAATGTCGCTTTACTCGTACTGAAAGAAGATTAGTAGTTATTTAAAAAGGAGGTTCCTCGCCCGGACCTTTATAATCAAAGTTTGAAAGATCGTTGGCCTTACTTTTGAAAATGGCTCCACTAGCGGGGCTATTTTCAAAAGAGGTAATTGGATTAGTACCCGTGGGAGGCAAGGGTCGGTCGACAGCCATTGGAGCTGGCGCGTAGTAAGCGTCAAGGTCAGAGAATTTGGTATATTTACCAATAAACCGTAGTTGTACGGTATCCAGAGAACCTCCCCGGTTCTTTGCCACAATTATTTCCCCAATACCTGCCACCGAGTTCCCACTTTCATCCTGAGTTATTCCGTAATATTCCGGACGATACAGGAAAAGTACCATGTCGGCATCTTGCTCAATGGAACCAGACTCTCGAAGGTCAGAAAGCTGAGGTCGCTTTTCTCCACCACGGGTTTCTACCGCCCGACTCAACTGAGATAAAGCGATAACCGGTACATCTAATTCTTTGGCCAGATTTTTTAGCGCACGAGAAATAGAGGCAATTTCTTGCTCACGGTTTCCGCCTCCTCTTCCTCCGGTATCGCCCGTCATCAACTGTAAATAATCGATCACGATCATCTGAATATCGTGCTGAGCCTTCAAACGGCGGCATTTTGCTCTCAATTCAAGAATAGAGAGAGCGGGGGTGTCATCAATGAATATTGGTGCATTAGTTAGCCGGCTAATACGGTGGTGTATCTGCGCCCATTCGTGAGGAGCCAGATTTCCCTTGCGAATTTTCTCGCTGTCTATTTCCGCTTCGGCGGATATCAAACGGTTTACCAGCTGAACGGAACCCATTTCCAAAGAAAATATGGCAACTGGCATGTTGAATTCAACAGCTGCGTTTCTGAGTGAAGAAACAACGAATGCCGTTTTTCCCATACCAGGTCGTGCTGCCAGGATAATTAATTCCGTTTTTTGCCAGCCAGAAGTAAGTCGATCCAGGCTACTAAACCCGGAAGGTACTCCTGTTAAACCGTCCTGATTATTTTTTTTCTGATCAAGTTCATCCAATGCCTGACGCATCAAGGCTCCCATGTCGGCATAGTTTTTCTTGATGTTTGATTCTGAAATCTGGAAGAGAGCTTGTTCCGTCTTATCGAGAAGTTTGAATACATCTGTGGTGTCTTCAAAAGCTTCCTTTTGGATTTCAGAGGAAATGGTAATCAACTCTCTTTTTATGGCAGCCTGTGTAATAATCCGGGCGTGGTACTCTATGTTCGCGGCCGAATTAACCTTGGAGGTTAGCTCGGTGATGTAGGCGGCGCCGCCAATGATTTCCAGCTCGCCGGTACTTCTAAGCTTAGAAGATACTGTAAGCAAATCAATCGGTTCGGAATTAACAAAGAGATTAACGATGGCACTGTAAATCCGTTGATGTGCTTCTTTGTAAAAGCTTTCAGGCTTTAAAATGTCAGCCACCGCAGAGAGAGCGTCTTTCTCAATCATCAAAGCACCAAGAACTGCTTCCTCCATATCAATTGCTTGGGGAGGAAGCTTGCCCATACCGGTGGTGTCAGACCCCAACCATCGATTGGCACCGGGAGTCCGGGCATTGGATTGCTGAGGCGCGCCGGGTTTCTTAAGGAAATTAAATGTCTTTTCGTTATCCATAATATGTTCACAATATTACTAATTGCTAAGCACTAAGGAAAGGGACAAAGCAAACTATTTTTTAGGTAAGAGAGTCGATTTGTTGATAATGAGAGGGTTGAACTCTGTACCTATATTTAACGTTGTTAAGTTTTATCATTATTACTTGAAAAGGCGTTAATGCTTCTAGAGAAGTCATCTTTTATCACTAGTTTTTATCTTTGAAACTTTCTATTGTTAACTAATAATCATTTGGTAGAAAAAGTAATTACACTCGAAGACGTATCACTCGTTGACTTCTTGGGAGTCCATAACTCTAATATCAGGGAAGTAGCAGCAGCATTCCCGGAAAGCAAAATCCTTTCGCGTGGAAATGAAATTAGAATACAGGGGACTGCTAACGAAATCGTAAAAATCACGGATTTATTGGATTCCCTGCTGATTCATTATCAAAAGTATGGGCGGGTTACCAACGATAATGTCATTCGGTACCTTAACGGGTACCTGAAAACGGCAAATCAACCTACGGGCCCGGTAGAAGATGATGACGTCATTATTTATGGCAATAAAGGTATTGTTGTAAAAGCGAAGACACCTAATCAGAAGAAACTGATCGAAGCTGCGGGCAAGTATGATCTTGTTTTTGCGGTAGGGCCCGCTGGTACTGGAAAAACCTACACCGCAGTGGCAATAGCCGTGCGTGCTCTTAAAAATAAGGAGGTAAAAAAGATCATTATTACTCGCCCGGCGGTGGAGGCCGGGGAGAACCTTGGTTTTTTACCCGGGGATCTAAAAGAAAAAATAGATCCTTATTTACGTCCGATCTATGATGCTTTGGACGACATGATCCCGCCTGAAAAGCTTAAATACTACGTTGATAACCGGATTGTTGAAATAGCGCCACTAGCCTACATGCGGGGGCGTACCCTAAGCAATGCCTTTATTTTGCTTGATGAGGCTCAAAATACTACCCCTATGCAGATGAAGATGTTCCTGACGCGCATGGGCCCCACATCCAGGGCAATCATTACTGGGGATAAAACCCAGGTAGATTTGCCCAAAAACCACAAATCAGGTTTGATTGACTCTCTGACAATTTTAAAGGGTATCAAAGGTATTTCTTTTGTTGAGTTAGATGGCTCTGACGTAGTTCGCCACCGATTGGTGAAAGATATTTTGGCTGCTTATGAAACACATGAAAAGTAGGAGTAGGGCATTTGCCCTACTTTTTTTCTTTTTTGGGTGTACTCACGTAGGTGCTCAGGTTTCTGATTTAGATCTTCAACGATGTGGGAGCTACGAAAAGGATGTTTTGATGGGTACCCAAAGTCCTGAGTGGCGAGTAAAACGCTTCCGTCTGGACTCCATGGTGAACGAATACCTGGCGAAACAAAAAAATACGCGAACTACCGAAAATGAAGTTATTCGTATTCCGGTGGTGGTTCATGTAGTGCATGATCAGGCAGAAACCTCAATTGGTGGGCTAAATAACCCTAATATTTCAGATGCGCAGATACAATCACAAATTGAAGTTCTGAATGAAGACTACCGTCGCCAAAGCAATACTCGGGGTTCTAATAATAATCCAGTGGGAGCCGATAGCTTTATCGAATTTTATTTAGCCGAATTCGATCCTGATGGTAGACCTACGACTGGCATAACACGAAATAGGTACCTGACAAAGACCAGCTTTAACCCATTCTCGGATGACTTATTGCTGTCGAACATCGTGTATTGGCCGGCCGAAAAATACCTGAATATATGGACTTGCCGGCTCACTAATAACTATTTGGGTATTGCGCAGTTTCCGGCGGTAAATGGTATTAACGGATTGAGTGTAGATTCGCAGCCAAATGAAAAAACCGACGGGGTTATAATCGACTTTCGATACCTCGGTCGTAACACGGGGGCAATCACGAGTCGGATTTATAATCTCGGGCGAACTACTACGCACGAAGTTGCGCATTGGCTGGGCCTGATTCATACCTGGGGAGATGCCTTCTGTGGTGAAGACTTTTGTGGGGATACTCCACCGACCGAGGAGCCTAACCGTACAACCGTTTGCGAACCCAAGTTTTCCACTTGTAATGGGGTGAGGACCCGGAACATGATCGAGAACTATCTGGATTATTCTCCTGATTCCTGCATGAATGTTTTTACCAGAGATCAGGTATCGCGTATGCGAGCTGTGCTGGAATTAAGTCCACGAAGAGCACAATTGGTTGAGTATTCTAAGAATGGGCGACTCGATCCAGCCGATCGTTTGACCGTTGACCTCTATCCTAATCCGGCCACTACTGACTTCAAGTTAGACGTTCGTTTTAAAGAATTCGAAGATCTCGATATATCAATCTACGACCTCAATGGAAGGGAATTCCTAAGAAGTAACTACAAACAGGTTTGGAGTAGACGTTTGGTCGTTGATGTTAGCGTAATCCCCGCCGGCCTTTATGTATTAAAGGTATCTACCACCAAAGAATCGACAACAAAGAGGTTTGTAGTAAACTAAGTAAACATGAAAGCACTACCACCATTTGTCAGGATGTTAGTTCCCTTGGTGGCAGGTGTTCTTATATATAGCATATTCTATGACAAGCATTGGATTACCACCCAAAGCTTGTCATTTTTTCTGCCGGTATCGATCCCGTTAGGAATTGTTGGTTTATGGCTTAGTGAGAACAAGCCAATGGTACGGCCACTGCTGGTAATGGGACTGCTCTTTTCTTTGGGAGTCTTGGTAGCCAATATCCAAAAGCTGCAATTTGAGAAAGAGGTCGTTCAGGTTGCTTCCGAAGAGTACGATTCCTTCCTCATTAAAATATCATCCCTGGGTGAAAAGAGGAAAAAGTCGGTCCGTTATGAAGGTTTAGTAGTTTCATTACGTGCCACCACCGGTTGGAAAAAGGTGGACAGCCGAATACTGTTGTCAATATCAACCACTGACACTACCAAGCTCACCCCCGGCGCAATAATTCTTGGAAAGGGACAATTATTAAAGCGCCCTAAAAAAACCCTCAACCCCGAAGAATTTGATTATTCGCTTTATCTGGAAAGAAAAGGTATTGCTTGGATTACCTTTTTACCCGAGGGTACCTATAAAGCATACCCTGCCAAAGAAAACTTTTTCGTAACAAACCTGCCATCTCACATTGTTGAGGAAGTTGAAACCATTTTTAAACAGTATCTGACCAATCCTAAAACCTTTGGGCTGGTCAAATCAATGCTTTTAGGTAGGCGCGATGACCTTGGACCCGACTTGTTGAATTCGTACGTAGTATCCGGAACGGTGCATGTTTTATCGGTATCTGGCCTCCACGTTGGTATTTTATTTGTGATGTTAGCAAAACTTCTGGGTGGGTTAAAACGTAGGAAGTGGGGAGCTGTATTGTATGGACCGGTGGTTGTGGTGGTACTTGTCACCTATGCTTTAATCACAGGATTATCGCCATCGGTTATCCGAGCTACTCTCATGTGCATTATTTGGGTCGTGGCAGAGCTTGTAAACCGAAAACATAATAGCATCAATACATTAGCTATTTCAGCCTTTCTAATTCTTTTAATTGACCCATTTGCAATCTATTCCGTTGGCTTTCAGCTTTCCTACGCTGCGGTTGTGGGGATCTTATTGTTTTACCCTTTATTTAAGGACTCGTATACAGGAAGTAACATTACTCTTAAATGGATTTGGCAGGTTTCTCTGGTTGGTTTTGCCGCCCAACTGTTCACATTTCCAATAAGTATTTACTATTTCCATCAGTTTCCTGTCTACTTCTGGCTGGTTAATCCCTTGGTGATTTTTCTCGCCTCCGGACTTATTTACAGTGCATTAGGCTTATTACTGGTTAGCTTGCTTCCTTTTACTGTTTTGACTGAATTACTTTCGGTTGTTGTGAATGCGGTGGCCTATCTCACAAATTCGATCGTGGAAGTGCCCCAAATGCTTCCTAACTTTTTAATTCAATCACTATATCTCGATCGGTTAGAAGTAGTATTACTGCTTGGCTTACTACTCTTGTTTTTTCAAATGCTAGCCCGAAAGGAATATACCTATTTAAAATGGCTGGGGGGTGGGATACTATTATTCTCCTCTTATTCAATTGGTACTTCGGTTGCTGCATCTTTAAACCCTCAATTACTATTTCATGCCGTTGCCCGCCATACCGTAATAACGTATGTAGATGGTAATCAGGCCTATGTCTTTTGCAATAATTCATTTCGGTATGATACCCTTTCGTATGATTACTCAATAAAAAACTACTTGGTTTCGCGCGGAGTAAAGAACGTACAATTTGTGGAATTGAAGGAAAATCGAATTAATATACCAGAATTATTGAGCATCAAGGAGAAATCTTTGGGTTTTGACGTTTCTATTCTAGATGCTAAACCGCCATGGGTAATTATTAGGGGTAAGAAGTTCCCGAAAATACTAAATAAAGAAATCCAAAAGGGAGTGGTATACCTTTTGAGCCCTGAATTAGGCTATAAAACTAGGGAGCAATGGAAAATTATCGTTACCCAACAGAATGGTCAATATTACAGTCCTGTGGAACAAGGAGCCCTAATGCTTTGAATAGAAATCAGTGGAATATATTCTCCGGAGGGAGAAACTTTTTAATCAAATAGGAGTTGTATAATGTATATGGAAAAGATTGAAAAAATCCAAAAAGCATACAAAGAGTATGTTCTGGAAAATGGTTCCCAACCTGCTTCGGTTTACGTTTTTGCTAAAAAACTTAAAATGCAGGAGTCAGAATTCTACGAATACTACAATAATTTTGAATCAATAGAGTCGGAGGCTTGGGTGGAGTATCTTAAGGAAGCCTTGCTTTCGATTGAAGGAGAAGAAGTCTATTCCCAATATTCGGTTCGGGAGAAGCTACTGGCCTTTTACTACACTTGGGTAGAAATCCTGAAGAAAGACCGTAGTTATGTTGTTTACAGCTACAAACAACTCAAACAACCCGTAATTCGTAATACGGGACCTCTCCAATCGTTCAAAAATGGTTTTTTCAATTTTGCGACCGAATTGGTACTAGAAGGTAGGGAAAGTAAGGAAGTTATCATTCGTCCGGTTGTTTCTGATCGGTACGTTGATGGCCTGTGGGCTCAGGCTCTCTACATTCTCGATTTCTGGATCAAAGACACGAGCCGTGGATTTGAAAGTACTGATACTGCTATTGAGAAAATGGTGAATACCTCATTCGATTTGATGGGGAAATCGGTAATGGATTCCGTTTTAGACCTCGCCAAGTTTATGTATCAAAATAAAAGGTCATGAAAGAGCAACAATCCATACCTACCTCTAAGGTAGCAAGAGCCACTCAGTTTGTAAAAACAGGGGTTAAAATTGGAGGCAATTACTTGAAATATAATGTAAAGAAAATGGTAGATCCGGCTCTAACGAAAGATGAGCTTCACTTGGATAACGCTACCGACATATATGATTCATTGAGTCAGCTGAAGGGGTCTGCCCTGAAGGTAGCTCAAATGCTGAGCATGGATCGTAATATGTTGCCCCGTGCTTACACCGACCGTTTCCAGATGTCTCAATACTCTGCGCCTCCATTGTCAGGGCCTTTGGTTGTAAAGACATTCAAAACTTATTTTGGTAAATCACCACAGGAATTGTTTGACACCTTTGACATCACGGCCATGAATGCTGCTTCGATCGGACAGGTACATCATGCATCAAAGGATGGCAAAAAACTGGCTGTGAAAATTCAGTATCCCGGCGTTGCGAATAGCATAAGTTCTGATTTGAAAATGGTGAAGCCTATGGCTGTTCGCCTTTTTAACTTAAACCAACAGGATATCGAGCGGTACATGGGAGAGGTTGAATCCAAGTTGTTGGAGGAGACAGATTACGAATTAGAATTGAAACGTAGTGTTGAAATATCCGAAGCCTGCGCCCATATTCCTAACCTGATATTTCCCAAATACTACCCTGAGCTTTCGGCAAGTCGGATTTTGACCATGGATTGGTTGTCGGGTGCCCACATGAAAGATTTCTTGCTGACGAACCCTTCTCAGGAGGTGAGAAATATGATTGGACAAGCACTTTGGGATTTTTATGATTTTCAGGTACACCAGTTGAGGCAAGTACATGCTGATCCTCACCCGGGAAATTTTTTAATGCGGTCTGATGGGACCATGGGAGTTATTGATTTTGGATGTGTGAAAGTTATCCCTGAATTTTTCTACGATAATTACTTTGCTCTCATTAATCCCGATACAGTTGAAGATCAAGAAAGGACCGATAATATTTTCTACAATCTGGAATTTCTGGTAGAAAGCGACACTGATAAGGAAAAGAAAATGTTCACCAACCTTTTCAGGACGATGATCGATTTATTAGGACGTCCATTTGCGGTAGATGAGTTTGATTTTGGCGATGAGTCCTACTTCGACTCGGTTTATGCCTTTGCGGATGAACTTGCGAAAGTTGAGGAGTTGAAAAATTCTAAGGTAGCACGTGGCTCGCAACATGGCTTGTACGTAAACCGTACATACTTTGGTTTGTATTCCATATTAAACGAATTGAAAGCGAAGGTAACCACTAACAAACCTGAGTGGCTCATCAGCAAGAGAAATAAACAAGTAGCATAGGTAGTTAACTATTGGCGAAGATTCTGGTAATCTCCGTTTTAATTCGTTCATTCCATTGCCTTTGTAGGTCAGTATTTAATCCATGTCGAGTCTGACCGTCATATTTTTTCTGCTCCTCGTGCATTTCACGAAAAGATTCAATGAACTGATACTGGATCTGACTATCGTAATCATCGATGGTCAGATCCAGTATCTTTAGGTTTTCTATAAACCGTTCGGCCATGATTCTCGAAATATCAAAGTGGGTTTGTTCATGGGCCAAGGTATAGTCATTACGAGCTTCCGGCCGCCCCCAAGACATGCTTTTGACGAGGAAAACTTTGAGAGTGAGGATAGCCTGTAAATGATTGCCTACCATCTTGGTCGAGCCTTCATAGGACATACTCGTAAAAACAGCGGCGGCGTATTTGCTACCCGGACGAGTATGACTTCCTTGAAAATCATTCCAGTTGAGCTCTCTGGTTGGGGTATAAAAAACAGTATCTTTTTTTTCAATGACAGGATATTCCTCGAACACCAGTTTTACTCCCCGGGCGAGTAGAGGGTTATTGAATTCATTTTTGCCATACCACTGGTCAAAATGCCTGATAGATCCATCAAGAAGTTTGCGTAGTAGAGCCTCGTGGTCAAAGGCTGTTTCGGGCCGGGTGTACGTACTGGAAGTTTGATAACCCGTGAGTAGGAGGAGAGTTAACGATCTTCTCCATTTAAAAGAAATATTCACCTTTATTTCACCAGTTACTTTATTTGGTGCGATTCGTTTTTCAGTTACGGATACCTCTTCTAAATATATTTCTAGCGGTAGGCAGTCTTCATTCCTTTTCCCGAAAGAGGATTTCCAGTGGCTATATAGCTCTCGCGATAAAGGTGAGTTTGTTTGAAGCGACCGGGGTTGACCAAAAACAATAATTTCACCTAACTGATTAGATTTAAGGTTTCGGCTGTCAATAACATCAAGAATAAAATAGGACTGGGCATTCGCTAACGGTAATTTTACTGGCAAAAAACTGATGGATTCAGTACTTGTTTGTGCCTGAGCAGAAGGTCGGTACACAGTAAGGCAAAACAAGACAAATACGGTGTGGTAATACCAAAAGCTCCCGATTGTTAGATTGATAAAGAACCTTTGTCTAATTTGCATGGTCAATACAAAATATTATGAGTGAATCAATGACCCACCCCAAGCCAGATTTTGATGATATCTACATGGAGCTGGCCAAAAATCTGGCCAAAAAGTCCCATTGTATCAAGGCTCAGGTAGGAGCTGTTCTCGCAAAAGATACCAGAATAATATCCATTGGCTATAATGGTCCTCCCTCAGGAACACATAATTGTGATACTGAGTTTCCAGAAACAGGTTGCCCGCGCGATTCCAAAGGAAGCTGTTCATTAGCCCTGCATGCCGAGCAAAATGCTATTCTTTATGCCGTTAAAAATGGGTCTGATATCGAAGGCACTACTTTATATGTAACGCTGGCGCCGTGTATTTCATGTGCTCGCGTCATATACACGATGAAAATCAGCAAAGTTATTTTCCTCGACTCCTACGCGGCCTATAAAGGAATTGGAGTAGAGGAAGGGGCAGAATTTCTTAAAAAATTCGGGGTAGAGGTAGTTCAGTACGGAACTAGTGAAAGCGGACTCGTTCTTTGAAAAAGACGTAAGAGAACAGGGATGATTTAAATCAAATCATCCCAATATACTTATTCGTGCTCTATTCCACCTTCGCCATGTACATGGCCGTGTTCTAGTTCGGATTCAGTTGCTTGGCGAATGCTAAGTACCTTGCCTTGGAAATGCATGCTCTTTCCGGCTAGCGGGTGGTTGAAATCAAGTGTTACGTTTTCGTCACCTACTTCAATTAGCTGCCCTTGCATCTGCTCGCCTTCCTCGTTAGTCATTGGTATGATATTTCCAATCGTCAGCAGCTCGTCTTGCTCCACGCCTTCCATTTGAAACAAGGACTTGGGTAGTTCAACCACCGCTTCTGGATCAAAATCACCATAACCTTCTTCGGAGTCGATAGTGAAGTCAAATTCTCCCCCAATTTCAAGTCCGCCTAATTGCTCCTCAAACTTTTCGGGAAGTCCGCTCATTTCAAAAACAAAGTACATTGGGTCGGTTTCGTTGACTATCTCAACGAGATTCATATCTCCGTCTGTATCAGGTATGCTAAGGTTGTAGGCTATTCCTACAACTTTATTTTTTTCAATAATCATTTGTTTGTTTGGATAAAATAATGGTTGTTGAAGTAGTTTTTACTTGGTATTAGATGCTTGTTAAAACAAAGCTACGGTAAATTCGCAACACAAACCCTCTACGAATGAATTTTTTGGCGCATATACTCCTATCAGGAGATCGGGAAGGGGTCATCATGGGTAATTTTGCAGGGGACTTTATTAAGGGCAAATTAACTCTAGAAAGGACTTATACCTGGATTCCGGATTATTTACTTGGGCTCAAATTACATCGATTTATTGATACCTATACGGATACCCATCCTATTGTTCGGGACGCCAAAAAAGTACTATCCAAAGCCTACCCCCGGGTAGCCGGAGTGGTGTTAGATATTTACTTCGATTATTTTTTGGCGAATCATTTTGAAGAATACGCTGAAGAACCGCTTTCCGGTTTTGCGAAAAAATCCTACGATGTTATTTTAAGGAACCAAGAGCAGATACCTGAAGCGATGAAACCAATGGCAGAAGCCATGATTCGGCACGATTGGCTGGGTCATTACAAAGAAATCAGTGGGATAAAGCGTTCTTTTGATGGCTTATCTCGTAGGTTTAGTTTTCTGAATGGCATTGAAGGGGCAGAAAACGAATTGTTGCGAAATTTTCCTGTTTATGAAGCGGCATTCTTAGAGTTTTTTCCATTACTACAAGCCGCTGCTAAGAATTATATTTCAGAATCAAGGTTAGATTAATCCATGGCATTAACACCCGAAGCGATACTAAAAGAAATCAGGACGAAACAGTATAAACCGGTCTACTTCATGTACGGGGATGAACCCTACTACATAGATTTGATTGCGGATGAGCTGGAAAAGAATATTGTACCGGAATCAGAAAAAGGCTTCAATCAGTTTATAGTGTACGGGAAAGATACCGATGTAGCCAGTGTACTGAGTTACGCAAAAAGGTACCCTTTTATGGCGGAGCGACAGTTGGTATTGGTCAAAGAGGCGCATAAATTAGCCGGTTTTGACCAGAAAGATCAACAAAGCCGGCTAGAAGAATATGCACATAATCCATTGTCGAGTACAGTACTGGTTTTTTGCTTTCAGGATAAGGCCGATGAGCGTCGTACTTACATCAAAGCATTTAATAAACAGGGAGCCGTAGTTCAGTCAAAAAAACTATATGACAACAAGTTACCCGAATGGGTTGCCAATTATTGTCATACTCACGGGGTGAAAATTAGCCCTAAGGCGGTCCAAATGCTGGTTGATAATATTGGCAATGATCTAAAACGTCTGGTAAGTGAAATTCAGAAAATGCTCATTAACCTCAAAGCAGGAGAAGGAATTGATGCCGATTTGATCGAAAAGTACGTGGGTATCAGTAAGGAGTATAATGTATTTGAGTTTCAAAAGGCATTGATGATGCGGGATGTGTACAAATCAAATAAGATTGCTAACTATTTTGCATCTAACCCGAAGGATAATCCATTGGCGCCAATTCTTATTATTCTGTATAATTTTTTTAGTAAGGTATTGCTTGTACACGGCTCATCCGACCGTTCAGACCATGGGTTGGCGGCTTTACTTAGCGTAAATCCATTCTTTGTAAAAGACTATACTGCGGCTCTACGCAACTACCCGGTTGCCAAGGTAGCCCGGATTATTCATTCTCTTCGGACAGCAGATGCTCAATTGAAAGGAATAGAAGGAGGGGCTGCCAAGGAAGGAGACTTATTGAAGGAGTTAGTATTTAAGGTAATTCACTAGGGAAGGTAAGTAAGGTAGTAACAATAGTAGAAGAGGGTTTTGGGGACGCAAAATCCTGAAAGAGACTAAAAAAAAAGGCAAGTCAAGAGACTTGCCTTCGTAGCGGGGAGCAGAATCGAACTGCCGACCTCAGGGTTATGAATCCTGCGCTCTAACCGTCTGAGCTACCCCGCCGAATTATTGTGGTGCAAATGTATGTCAAAAAAAAATATACTCCAATAAATTTTGTTTATTTCGGGGTAGTAACCTAAATTACAGAACAATGTCAAGTGGGATTAGAACACCCATAATGTCATGCATACTGCATCGTAGAAGATTATAATGAATTGATTCTAAGTAGTTAGTATTTTTCTCAAAGCAGGATTTTTCTAAGATTAAACCTTTAAAAAAAAGACTATGGAAAAGCATAAATTTATTACAGAATTTGAATTAAGATCTTCTCCTAGGGTCCTTTTTCCTTACCTAAGCACTGCTTCTGGTCTAGAACAATGGTTCGCCGAGAAAGTAACTATTCTGCCAGATCACCGCTTCGACTTTCAATGGGATGGCAGCAGTCACTTTGCCCGGCAGACTTCCCACCGTCTCAACAAGGCCGTTCGGTTCGAGTTTGAAGGGAATGAAGACCCTACCGAAGATACCAATTATGTTGAAATGAAACTTGAAGTAAGCGATTTAACACAATCTACCTACCTTCGTGTCGTTGATTATTCACAGACGATGGATGAAGAAGAGTTATCCTCCCTGTGGAACGGATTAATGGATAATCTAAAGGAAATTGTAGGTAGTTAAATGAAAAAGCTTGACAAGCTTGTGTTGAAGTCCTTCTGGGGACCTTTTGTAGTTACATTATCGGTTGTGGTCTTTATCTTTTTGATGAGGATTATGATTTTTTATATAGACGAGTTTGTTTCGAAGGACGTAGGCCTTACGGAATATGCCCGTCTTTTTTTCTTTTTTGCCCTCAGTACCGTTCCTATTGCTTTGCCGCTTGCTATGTTGTTATCGTCATTAATGGCGTTTGGTAACCTTGGCGAATTCTTTGAGCTGACCGCGATAAAAAGTGCTGGTATTTCGGTGGTAAGGGTTATGCGCCCACTTTTCGTAATCGCCCTTATCATCAGTACATTCTCCTTCTTCTTTAATGATAGGGTAGTACCGTGGGCAAACCTGAAAGGGTATAGTTTACTCTATGATATCAAAACCACCAAAGCTACCCTAAAAATCAAGGAGGGGATATTTTATAATGACCTTCCGGGCTATAGCATCAAGGTTGACAAAAAGATGGATGATGGATCAGGTTTGATGAAAGGAATGATTATCTATAAACAGGATAATGCTTCCTATGAGCGGGGAAACACCCAGGTGATCTTGGCCGATTCTGGTAAAATGTACACCATTAATAATAATGGATACCTCGTCATTGAATTATTCGACGGAAATAATTACCAAGAGATGCAAAGTCAGGGGGGAGGGCGTTCGGGGGCCTACGTATCGAGCCCTTCCAGTTCCTCGCCGGAGAATTCTAACTTTATGCGAAATAGATTCGATGAGTATAAATTGGTGGTTAGCCTTGAATCTTTTGGGATGAAGCGGACCGACGAGGATATGTTTAAGTACCACGAGTACATGAAAAACATCGAGGCACTTAACGAAACTACCGACTCTCTTCGTAAAGACCTTGTCCGTGCCCAGGACAATCTGATTCCCAATAGCAAGCAATACTTTTCCTATAAATTCAGGGTAGGCACCGACTATGCCAGCAAACTATCCAACGGCCCGTGGATTGATTCCCTATTGGCGCGGCCTATCAGTGACAGTTTGAAGACCGTAATACTTGCCAATGCGAAGAGTTCAGCCAACAGCATGAAAAGTTTTGCCGTCTCAAATGCTGATTACCTTTCAAATAAATTAAAGGAAGGAAACCGGTATGAGCTGGAAAAGCTACACAAGTACACGCAGGCATTTTCTTGTTTTGTGATGTTCCTGATCGGAGCTCCCCTCGGCGCCATTATAAAAAAAGGAGGATTTGGCGTTCCGGTACTTGTTTCAATTATCTTCTTTATATTACTGTATGTACTTACTATCCAAGGAGATAAGTACGTCAAGGATGGGTTGCTGAATGTGTTTACCGGAGCTTGGCTCGCCAACTCTGTTTTGCTAGTGGCTGGTTTGTACTTTATTGAACGGGCCAGAAAAGATTCCCGAATCTTCGAAAAGGATGTATATCAGATCTTTTGGACAAAAATCCGAAATCGGTACTTTAAGCCGAAGGGATTAACCTTTGTTGATGCAAGTAAGTAAGAATACTTTCATTTATTAAAAATAAAACCGTACTTTTGTGGTTTATTTTTAATAAAATTTCAATTTAATCTGTTGTTACAATCATGTATTTAACCACGGACAAGAAGAAATCAATCTTCGAAAGCCAAGGATTTAAGAAATCATCTGACGACACTGGGTCAGCCGAATCACAAATTTCCCTTTTTACGTACCGTATTAATTATCTCACAGAGCACCTAAAAACGCACAAGAAAGATAACGACACCCGTTTGGGACTTCTCAAAATGGTAGGTAAGCGTAGACGGTTATTGGACTATCTTTTTAGGAAGGATATCAGTCGTTACCGCGCTATTATCGCGGAACTGAATCTCCGTAAGTAAAATGAATTGAGTCAGGGAATTTGCCAAAGCGTAAATTCCCTGATTTTTGTTGCTAATTACCCTACTTTCTGTCCAAACTTTACCCTATCAATAATAACCTTGATAATTTGTTTATTGGAACAGATATATATGGTATAGACAGGCCTTTATGTCAGGGAATACTGAATTAGAATACAAGCGGAAATAAAATAAAGCGGTTCTTCATACACTTATCCAAATTCTATGCTATTTAATGTCGTAACGAAGACAATTACTCTTCCCGATAGCAGAACTATCTCAATTGAAACTGGTAAACTAGCCAAACAAGCCGATGGGTCCGTAGTGGTCCGTATGGGTGATACTATGTTACTTGCTACGGTAGTGGCTAATAAAGAAATTAAAACGGGGGTAGATTTCTTACCCCTTTCAGTAGATTACCAAGAAAAGTTTGCTTCGGCAGGTCGGATTCCGGGTAGCTTCATGCGCCGCGAAGGAAGACTTTCCGACCACGAAGTATTGATTTGCCGGATTGTAGACCGCGCGCTACGCCCATTGTTTCCATCAGATTACCATGCTGATACGCAGGTAAATATTCAGCTAATCTCAGCGGATTCGCAGGTACCACCTGATGCACTAGCTTGTTTAGCCGCCAATGCAGCTCTGATGGTTTCGGATATTCCGTATAACGGACCGTGTTCGGAAGTACGTGTGGCGAAAATTGATGGCAAATACGTAGTGAATCCTACTACCGCCGAATTGGTTAACGCTACTCTCGAATTGATGGTAGGGGCTACCGAGAAGGATATTTGTATGGTAGAAGGAGAACTGGCGGAAGCTCAGGAAGAGGAAATCATTGAGGCACTTAAAGTTGCTCATGATGTCATCAAGGAGCAATGTAAAATCTTAAAGGAGCTTGAAGCGGCCGTTGGCAAAACTGAAAAGCGCGAATACCAAGGCGATCCAGTAGACAAGGAGCTCGAAGCTAGAATTAAAGAATTCTGTTACGACAAGGTGTATGCCGTTGCAATGCAAAGCTCACCAAGCAAGCAAGTACGTAAAGATGGCTTCAAAGCAGTACTGGAAGAATTCAAAGAAACTATTGGTGAAGAGGAGGAGATAGACTCATCTTTGATCAAGCGTTACTTCCACGATGTTGAGTCTGAGGCAGTACGCCGCATGGTACTTGACGAAAGAAAGCGTCTTGATGGTCGTAAATTAAACGAAATTCGTCCGATTGCCTGTGAGGTCGACTTTTTGCCCGGTGCCCACGGTTCGGCACTTTTTACTCGTGGTGAAACTCAGTCGTTGACTACAGTTACGCTAGGTACCAAAATGGATGAGCAGATTGTTGATACTGCCATGTATTATGGATACAGCAAATTTATGTTGCATTACAACTTCCCAGGCTTCTCAACCGGTGAGGTAAAGCCAAACCGTGGACCAGGACGTCGTGAAGTAGGACACGGAAACTTGGCGCTTCGCGCAATCAAGAAGATACTTCCCGTTGAATCTGAAAATCCATATACTATTCGTATTGTTTCGGATATTCTGGAATCAAACGGTTCGTCCTCCATGGCTACCGTGTGTGCGGGATCTTTGGCACTGATGGATTCGGGTCTTAAAATAAAGGCTCCGGTATCAGGTATTGCCATGGGACTTATCTCTGATCCGGTAACAGGTGAGTATGCTGTACTTTCAGATATTCTGGGTGATGAAGATCACCTAGGTGATATGGACTTCAAGGTTACGGGAACTGCCAAAGGTATTACCGCTTGCCAGATGGACATCAAAGTAGATGGTCTTTCGTATGAAGTACTGACCGAGGCATTGCTACAAGCCAAAGAAGGTCGTCTTCATATACTTGGTGAAATGAGTAAGGCACTAGCCACCTCACGTCCAGATCTAAAACCACATACTCCACGTGCGATCGTTATCAAAATCGAGCGTGAAATGATTGGTGCTGTCATCGGACCGGGTGGTAAGGTAGTTCAGGACATTCAGAAAGAATCTGGTGCGACTGTTTCAATCGAAGAAAAAGATAACGCAGGTTTCGTGAGTATCTTCTCGGCGAACAAAGAAGCAATGGACAAAGCAGTAGCACGTATTAAAGGAATCGTGATGGTGCCCGAAATCGGTGAAGAATATACCGGAAAGGTTAAAACCATTATGCCATTTGGTGCCTTTGTAGAATTCCTTCCCGGTAAAGATGGATTATTGCACATTTCTGAGATCAAGTGGGAGCGCCTAGAAAACATGGACGGAGTACTTGAAGTAGGAGAAGAAGTTAAAGTAAAGCTTGTAGACGTAGACAAGAAGACCGGAAAGTACCGTTTATCACGTAAAGTATTGCTTCCAAAACCAGAGAAGCAATAAGGTGCGGTTTATTATTTTTCCGTTATGAAATGATTTTGTTACGTATTGCGTTATACTATTAATACATCAAAATATTACAAATGAGACAGCTAAAAATCAGCAAACAGATAACCAACCGTGAAAGCCAATCACTTGATAAATATTTACAAGAGATTGGTAAGGTTGATTTATTAACTCCTGACGAAGAAGTAACGTTGGCTCAAAAAATCCGGGAAGGTGATCAGCTGGCTCTGGAAAGATTGACCAAAGCAAACCTTCGATTCGTAGTATCTGTTGCTAAACAATACCAAAACCAGGGTTTGTCCCTGGGTGATTTGATTAATGAGGGGAATTTGGGATTAATTAAAGCTGCGCAGCGTTTTGACGAAACCCGCGGTTTTAAATTTATTTCTTATGCGGTATGGTGGATCAGACAATCAATTCTTCAAGCCTTAGCTGAACAATCCAGAATTGTACGCCTTCCCCTAAATCGGGTTGGTTCATTGAATAAAATTTCGAAAACATTTTCCGAGTTGGAACAGCGCTTTGAGCGTGAGCCTTCTCCCGAAGAATTGGCCGAAGTATTAGAAATTTCGCCTTCGGAAGTAGTGGATACCATGAAAATATCTGGTCGTCACGTTTCGATGGATGCACCCTTCGTACAAGGTGAAGAAAATAGTCTGTTAGATGTTCTTGAAAATGACTTGGAAGATAAGCCTGATTCAGGCTTGGTGAACGAGTCGTTACGTAAAGAAGTACAGCGTGCACTGTGTACACTTACCCAACGCGAGGCTGATGTGATTGCCCTTTACTTTGGATTGAACGGAGAGCACGCCATGACCCTCGAAGAAATTGGCGAGAAATTCAACCTTACCCGGGAGCGTGTACGTCAAATCAAAGAAAAAGCGATTCGCAGGTTGCGCCACGCTTCACGCAGCAAAGCTTTGAAGACTTACTTAGGTTAATAGTCGTTATTGATAATTTGGAAAGCCTCTGTAAAAGGAGGCTTTTTTTGTTGAAAAGATATGGCAATTTTACAACCACTTGTTGATCTCGCCTATTTGTGCCACCAAATGGGGGTTACTAGGGCGATTATTTCACCTGGTTCGCGTAGTGCAGCGTTAACGCTCGCTTTCGCCAGGCATCCACATATTCAATGCACAGTTGTCATGGACGAACGTTCGGCGGCTTTCATTGCCTTGGGTATGGCTCAGCAATTAAATAAACCGGTAGCGCTAATCTGTACTTCTGGCTCGGCACCTTATAATTATGCACCAGCCGTAGCCGAAGCATTTTTTCAACAAATTCCCCTGTTGGTACTGACGGCTGACCGCCCAAAGGAATGGATTCACCAAAATGATGGCCAGACAATTTATCAGTCTGGTATCTATGGCAAACACGTGAAAATGACGGTCGACCTTTCTTCTGATTACTCCGATCCGGATGCCCGATGGTACATTAATCGAAGTATAAACGAAGCCATTCTTACGGCTACGTCAGAACCTCGCGGACCTGTTCACGTTAATATTCCGATTCGTGAGCCCTTTTACCCTACCCACGAGGAAAATTTTTTGCCATCCTCGATTTTGAGAGGTATCGTTAGACTTAACTCAATAAATACTCTTGACACAACTACCTGGCACGAATTACTGGAAGAGTGGGAAAGTACCGATAAAATTTTGATTGCCATCGGCCAATATCAACCGAGTGAGCAGTTAGGAAATATCTTCCGCAGGATTGTCGAAGATTTCCATGTACCCGTGGTAGGTGATGTCATTAGTAATCTACCTAACCACGAATTGAGCATTACCAAGCAGGACCTCTTCCTGACCGAAGAAGGTAGTGAGAAGTTACAGCCAGACTTATTGATTACTACTGGCCAATCCTTCATTTCAAAAAACCTAAAACTTTTCTTACGCAACAACCCTGCCATGAAACACTGGCACGTTTCGGAGGATCTGCATATTATAGATACACTACAAAGCCTCACCATGCATATACCAGTAGCAGCTGAATACTTCTTTCCTAAGCTGTTTGAAGATGTAGACTATCAAAGATTTGTACAAAATGATGAAGGTGGACAAGATGAGTCATACTTGACTGATTGGCTGACGGAAGAAAGAAGGGCAAAGAGGATAATAAGTGGCTATTGGCAGAATCTAACATCGTTAAGTGATTTGACGGCGGTATTATTCATAGTAAACGAGCTACCAACCAATTGTCAATTACACGTAGCGAATAGTATGCCGATTAGGTATGTTAACTTTTTGGGTATTGATAAAGAGGGAGTTAAGGTATTTTGTAATCGAGGAACGAGTGGAATCGATGGCTGCGTTAGCACGGCTATCGGTGCTGCGATGATTACGGATCAACCTGTTTTCCTGCTGGTTGGTGATGTTGCGTTCTTCTACGATAGGAATGGGTTCATGCAAGAGTCACTGCCTGCAAACCTAAAAATAGTACTATTGAATAATGCAGGTGGTACTATTTTTAGGATGATTGATGGTCCGGCTAAGCAGCCGGAATTAGAAACTTATTTTGAAACCAAGCATAACTTTAATGCTCGCCGGACGGCCGAGGACTCAAACATAAGTTACTTTCATTGCAGTGAAGAACTAGTTCAGCTGACTAATATCTGGCAGGAGTTTGTTCATTCCGAGTCAATTGCTTTGCTTGAAATAAAAACTAATTCTGAGTACAACACAACCGTGCTCAAAGGTTTGAAAAGTGCGATTAGGCAGCGATAGAACAATCATTTACAGAATTGAGTGTTGTACTCACTTGCGAGATTATCATTGAGTTCAACACCCAATTTCCAAATTCGACAAGCCTCGTCCTTTTTCCCTTGCTTGTAGTACGCATCTCCGGCGTAGCCATACAGCGATTCAACTGGTTGGGCCAGATCCAGGGCTTTATCAAACGTTTCAGTTGCTTTGTCTAGCTCATTAGATTTTGTATAGTAAAGTCCTAGGTTCCGTAGGGCGTACCCGTTATCCATCTTATTACTGAGTGAGCGGTTAATCAAGACCGCTGCTTCTTCTAGTTTGCCCGTATTGATTAGTACATACCCTTTGTTACTCAGCACATAGGGATCAACGGAATTGACGCTCAATGCCCGATCAAAATAATCAAGAGCTGTTTTCCATTGCTTTTTTCTCGAACTAAGTAGACCCAAGTTGTTTAAAGCTTCGATTTTTCTTGGTTTTAACTTCACCGCTGCCTCAAAATCTTTTTCTGCTTCATCGTAAGCTTTTTGTTCAAAATAAATGGCGCCCCGATTTACCAAAGCCTCCACGTTTGCGGGGCTTAGCTGGATAGAACGATCAAAATCTGCCTGGGCGGCAGAATAGTTATTTTTTCCTACCAATACATTTCCTTTAATAAGGTGGTACTGCGATGAGTCGGTGTAGAGTTTGGATATTTCATTCAAATCCCGTTCGGCTTCATTCCATTGGCCGAGCCTTGTCTTTACTTCGGCCCTGGCCAAATAGGCTGGATAAAGGTCGGAATCGCTTTCTAGGGCGGCATTAATCGCAACTAGTGCATCATCCGTTTTCCCTAATTCCAGTAAGGTTAACCCCTTGTTGAGGTAAGCATCCGCAAAATCAGGGTTTTTCATGATTGCTTCCTCGTAATAATACAAGGCTTGTTCGTAATTTTTCTGGGTTAGTTGTAAATTGCCTTTTATAAAAAAAAGTGCGGCATCTTCCTTCTCAACCGAGTTGCAACCCCAAGCCAACAGGAGGTAAGCTACTAGTACTGTATTAAATAATTTATAAATCATTCTTTCAAAAATCAATGCGTTACATTAAAGACTTTTCCCATCCGCAATACAAGATAGGTATCTACCAATGGAACGGTAAATATATCATAAAGTTTGAAGCCGGGGGAATGTATGAGCAAACCTATAAGGTAGACGAAACCGAAATCACTTCTTTACAGGAGCTGGAAACTATCCTGGATGAAGCATTCATCGAGGGAATTTCTAAGAGATTTGAAGCCATGCACAAAGAAATGCAGGACAGCCTCGTCAGAAATGGCATTATTTTTTAGAGTCACCTTGCTTTATTAATCTGAGTACCTAGTACAAACGGCTAATCATACGTAATTACGGAATGTAGCGTTTAGTACCGTAAGCAACAATTTATCAAAATCCATTTTTATTTAATTCATCAAACTCACCTCTATGTTCTTACAACGTAGCCTTTTAATCCTTGGCCTTTATATTCTGGTCAGTCAAATGACAATATATGGCCAAAATACAATGGGGTACACCGAACCCGAAGCCCACTTTCGGAGCGGACTTGAATACTACGAAAAGTCGAACTTTGTGGCTGCGCGCCAGGAATTTGCCGAATTCCTGAACACTCAAAACAGACTTTTGTCTACGGGAGATTATAACGCTGTAACGGCAGAATTTTATATCGCCATCACCGGGCTTTATCTCAACTACCCCGAAGCAGAGGTGCAGGTGGATCGGTTTGTACGTAACCATGCCGAACATCCAAAGGCTCAATTGATTTTTGCTGATCTTGGTAAGTATTACTACGAAGGAGGAGATTACGAAAAGGCCATCGGGTACCTCGAAAAAGCCGTTGAAAACACGGGAAACTACAATAAAAAGCTGGAAAGTATGTACCGGCTGGGTATGTCCTACTACAAAACTCAACAGTTTGATCAGGCCTTACTTAATTTCAATCAGGTAAAACGAGATAATACCTTTGCCAATGCACCTGACGCATCCTTTTTTGCGGGAGTGATTAACTATAAGAATAATAACTATCAGGATGCGTACGAGGACTTTCTGAAAGTAGAGAATAATCCTTATTACAAAAATGAAGCTCCTAACTGGATTGTTTCGTCTCTCTACCAGCTCAAAGACTTCGATAAGCTTGTTACTTACGGGGAGCGTTTGTTATCTCAGCAACGCGGAAATACTAATTTGGACGATGTTGCCTTGTATGTTGCCGAAGTTTACTACGAAAAAGGCGATTATAAAGGAGCTGTACCCGCCTACGAACGCTATAAAAGAATGAAGCCGGGTGTTTTTCCTGACGCGGTTTCGCTTCATTACGGTCACTCGCAGTTTAGGAATGATAATTATGCCGGTGCGGTAGACGCCCTGAAAAATATAGCAACTGGTAAAGATTCAGTGGCTCAATATGCCTCTTATTTGGTAGGTATAAGCTATCTGAAAGTAAACAACCCCAACTTTGCTCTGACAGCCTTTGATAACGCGTCAAGATTAAGTTTTGACCCCTTAATTCAAGAGGAGTCGATGTTTAACCATGCCAAAGTTCAATTAGAAATTGGGAGTAGCAATGAAGCACTGAAAGAACTAAATGAGTACCAAAAGAAGTATCCCGGTAGTAAGCATGAAGAAGAAGCAAGTGAACTTATTGCCGAGGCGTATTCGGGGTCGAATAATAATGCCGGAGCCATTACGTACATAGAACAACTTCGCAATCGTACTCCGAAGATAAATGCTAATTATCAGCGACTTACCTTTAATCAGGGTGTGAGTGATTTTAATGCGGAGCAATACGCCGCTGCTATTGCCAATTTTAATAAGTCGATTAAGTACCCCATTGATGAAACTACCTATCTGGCAGCAACCTACCAAAAGGCAGAAGCCTATTCTGCCGAGCAGAAATACGCAGAGGCCATTGGTATTTATAATCAATTGGTAAAAAACCGAGGTAATATTTACAGCAGGAAGAGCTTTTACGCATTAGGATACGCCTACTATAACCAAAAGAAATACAAAGAAGCACTCGGTTATTTTAAGGACTTTACCTCTAATACGGAAGGGATAGAAGCGCCGGTGATCGAGGATGCCTACGTCCGGCTCGCTGATTGCTACCTCACGCAGAAGAATTACAACGAGGCAATTCAAACCTATGAAAAGGTTACGATCAATGGCAAGGTAGACAAAGATTATTCCTTGTATCAAAAAGGCAGGACTTTCGTGTATATGAGCCAGGAAGTAAATGCCAAGCGGCAGTTCGAAATGTTGGTTAGCCAGTTTCCCAACTCCCGCTACGTTGATGATGCGTTATTCCAATTGGCAGATATAGATTTTCAGAACGATGCCTTCCAATTATCGGTGCGTTCTTTTACCCGGTTAGTCAACGAAAAACCCAAAAGTTATTTGATTCCAGCGGCATTACTACGTAGAGCACAGTCCTATTATAATATTCAGGTATACGAGCAGGCTATCAATGACTTTAAGCGAATCTTACAGGATTATCCTGCTTCTCCATCGGCTACGAGTGCTCTCGAAGGGATCCAGGAAAGCTACAATGCCGTTGGACGTCCGGAAGAGTTCTCGGAAGTCCTTGCTGTTGTAAGGCGCAATAATCCGGGTAATACTAAGCTAGATGAGGTTGAGTTTGACAATGCACGGAACCTGTATTACGCTGAGAAATACCCTCAGGCTATTTCTGCCTTACAGGAATACCTGCGTGGTTATCCTGCCAGTAAAAATCAGTATGACGCTAATTACTTTTTGGGGGCATCTTATGAAAAAACGGGAAATGTTGAGGAGGCACTACGGTATTACACCGCCGTTGTTCAGTCAAACCGGTCGACTTATGTAGCTTCCGCCGCGCAAAAATCGGCTGAGTTAGAAATTAGCCGTGGAAACTATTCCAGAGCGGTGGCCAATTTTAAGGTATTACTCCGCAATGCTGAGAATAAAAAAGAGCAGACTATTGCCTCCATTGGATTAATGAATACCTACTACACGCTTAAAAACTACGATTCAACCCTTCATTACGCCAGGGAGGTAATTACCGCCGGTAATATTGTACCCGGTGGGGTAGGTACCGCTCAGTTGTATCTTGGGAAAGTGCCTTTCGAACGAGGAGATTACCCTAAGGCAACGGAAGAGTTTAAAAAAGTAGTAATAGCTAACAAAGATGCCTACGGCGCGGAGGCTAAGTATTGGGTAGCCATAATCCAATATAAGGAACGCAAATACGGTGAGGCAGAGACAACGATTTTTGACCTAAGCAAGCAATTTGAAGGCGTTGATTTTTGGCGCGTAAGGTCCTTTATTTTATTATCTGATGTCTACTTGGGGATGAACGAAAAAGCGCAGGCCAAGGCCACGCTTCAATCCATTATCGAAAACTCAGAAGATGCGGAGGCATTGACGCTGGCTAAACTAAAGTTGACCGAAATCGAAAAGAACTAAATTATTCAGGTAATCCCCGAATCATTATCTCATGAACAGAAATCAAATTCTTCAATATACCATATTATCAATTGTCGGTAGCCTAATGGCCACGGCCTCATTCGCACAGCGGGGTGAAATTGAAAATCAGACCTATGAAATTATCAAGGAAAAAAGCATTGAGTTTCCACCCGCTAATCGGTTGTTTGATAAGGGGCAGCCGATTCAATCCAAAGCAACGGACAAGAAAGTAGGGTATGCATTCATTGACCCTAAAATAAGTCTCAGCTCTTCCAAACTTACACCGGTGGCGGTGTCATCCTCAGATGAAAAGACTAGAACTGAGCTACCAGAGGCAATGAATAACTTCATCAAATTAGGGGCAGGTAATTACGGCCGTTTTCAGGGGGAAGGTTTTTTAAGCTCACGCCTGACCGATGATTTAGTATTTACTGGCCAGGTAAAGCAGCTTTCCGCGGCTACCGGTCCGGTATATGGTACCAATTCCGCCAATTCGTCCACTTTGATAAAGCTAGGAGGGAAATACCTTCGGGAAACTTATAAGGTGGATGGTGCGGTGGAGTACAATCGTGCCAACACCTATTTTTATGGCTATCAGCCTCAGCCCGAAGGGGCAGTGATTAATCGGGATAGCCTTCGACAGATAATCAATACTTTTGGAGTGCAAATTGGATTCGAAAATACTGAGCCTAAATCACTGATTGATTATGCAGTAAATACCAGTTTTTACAGTCTAAGAGATCGTTACAGTGCTTCAGAAATTGATTGGGGGACTACCTTATCGGCTTCCGTTCCGCTTGATGATCATTTTTTTGCCCTTTTAGAGGCTGGTGCATTTGTTTCACAACGGGTAGATGCCGAAACGTTTAATCGTAATTTATTCCGGGTAAAGCCAACTTTTAAGTACGTAAATGATCAGTTTTCAATTACAGCGGGGGTTAACGCCGTCAATGAAACGGATAATACTTTGAATATTAACCGTACTAGGGCTTACCCAGTTTTGAATATTGATGTGGTGCCAGTAGCTGGATTCCACGTTTTTGCCGGTTGGAATGGTGATATAGTCCGGAATACTTTACGGTCATTGCTTTCTGAAAATCTTTGGCTTGCTCCTAATGTGTTGATAGCGAATACGGAGAAGCAGTCAGATATTTACGCTGGAATCAAAGGAGAAAACTCAGATGGGTTTAATTTTGAGGGAAAGGTATCCTACGCCAAGTACAAAAACTTTTATGTTTTTAATAATTCCCTGACCGATACCTCGAAATTCTCTATCCTGTACGATGGGCTGAAAACCAATGTCTTAACTATTTCGGCTCAGGTAGGATATACCTTGAATGACTTATTTAAAACCTCTTTGAAAGCTAATTTTTATAATTACGAAGTTAATCGCTTGGAAGAAGCGTGGCACCGCCCTACATTCACGTTAAACTGGTTTAACGCACTCACTATTAGCAAGAAGCTATTTGTTACGAGTGATATCTATACCGTATCCGGACTTAAAGTAAAAAACTTTCAAAGTGGAATAGTGACAAAACTAGCGACAATAATAGACCTCAATTTGAAGATAGACTACCTGTTAACCAAGAACTTCTCTACCTATGTGTCGATTAACAATATCTTGGGAAAACAATATTCGAGGTACCAGTACTATCCACAGCAAGGGTTGAACTTTGTTGGTGGATTATCATTTTCTTTTTAACTTCGTCTTAGTTAAAGCATGCTAAACTAAGAAAGCAATGGTTACTGTTGATAAGTACATCCGAAAGCTAATATTTGAACATGATTGTGTTATAATCCCTGAATTTGGTGGATTATTGACTCATCATATTGGTGCTCAGTACGATAGTGCTAATGGTGTGATGGTTCCGAGTCGGAAACGTTTGGCTTTTAACGAAGTTCTGAATGTTGATGACGGACTTTTGGTCTACTTCATTTCAGTTAATGAAAAAATGAATAGGGATGAAGCAGCGCAAGGCGTTCGTAAGTACGTAGAAACACTTCGATCGAAAATGCAGGCTGGTGAATCAATTCTAATCAATAGCATTGGTAGTTTTGCCGCCAACGCTGAAGGTAAAATTGTCTTTGAGCCGGAACATAACCAAAACTTCAATAACGATTGGTATGGGTTTAAGTCTTTCCGGCTGAAGCAACAGTCTGATTCCCGGTTTATGCCAGTTGAAGAATCTGCCATCGCAATTGCCGAAACCTACACCCATGGCTCAGTAGCATCGGCTGATGAAAGTGATGAGGTTAATGAGCCGGCACCGATAATGCAATGGTACAAGTGGTTAGCCGCGGCAATGTTGGCTGGGGTAGTATTTACTGCAAGCATGACGTACAAAACGACCGACTCCACGAGCATGTTGAGCACTTTGAATCCTTTCACGGGAATACGTGATGTGCTGGTAAACACAACTTTTTTCAATTCTTTCGAGAGTAAAGAGGCAAAAGTAATCGTTTTCAATGAAGTCGAAGTGCCAGTTCAACCACAACCGGGGGAAACTCTAACGACTGAGTTATCGTTTGCTGAGTTAGAAAAACCATTTCAGGGAATAGTATCTGAGCCAATTAAGGAGATTGTTCCCAAAGCCATATTAAAAGTAATTGAGCAACCCAAAGAGGTATTGGCTCCTGTTGAAAATAAGAAAGCAAAATTGTTGATTCAATCGAGTAAATATTACCTTATTGCCGGAAGCTTCGGTAGAAAGAAAAATGCTTTGGATTTGCAACAAAAGCTTGTTAAGAGAGGTTTTTCAAGTGCTATGATTATCGAAGAAGTTGACTCTAAATTGATTAAAGTTTCTGCTGGAACGTATACAAATATGGTACAGGCGATTGGAGATAAGTACAGAATTGATTCAATGACTCAGGCTGATTCTTGGGTATATTACAAGAAGTAAGCAATATTCGCAGTATAATCAGAAAGGCCCGCAAGGGCCTTTTTTTGTATATACACGATTTCCCGCTAAATTTACGTTATACGACAAAAAACCAAAAAGTATGGTACTTATAAATGCCGAAGACCGTCAGCGAATTGCACTTTCCTGGATTATTTCTATTGCAACAACAGCGCTATTGTTGACCACTTTCTTTTTCATGAAGCTCAGCCAATCTACTCCTCCGGTTTCCCCGATGGAGCTCTTTGTGGAAGTTAACTACGGAACCAGTAATATAGGTAGTGGGAATATACAGACTTATAATAAACCAAGCGACTCCAAAATTGCCGAGAATATGAAGGCGGGGGAAGAAAAGATTAAGCCCAAGGCATCCGCTGCTCAGCCTACGCCTCCTTCTCCTCGTCCTGAGCCTGTAAAGCCTACCACAAGAGTGGCACAAAAACCAGTCATTACATCAAAAGTAGAGAGCCCAGTTGAAGAAACCGCGAAAAATGAATCGAAGAAGGTAAATAGCAAATCCTCTAGTAGTAGTGCATCTACTACACCAGTACCTGAGAAGGCCATGAATAAAGATGCGCTATTCAAAAGGTCATCTGGTTCGGCATCCGGAAGTAATGGTACCAATGGCACAACTACTGGTGTTGGTGGTAACAACAATGGAGATGATGCCAGTGGGGTAGGAGATAAAGGCGCAAAAAGCGGAAGCTTATATTCAAAGACATACGGTCGCAGCGGTGGCGGTGGTGGTACCGCCGTTGGTCTGGACCTTAATGGGTGGAAATGGTCGAGAGCCCCTCAGGTAAATGATAACTCGGATGCAACCGGTGAAATCACGTTCCGGATTATAGTGGGTAGCAACGGACGGGTAAAGAACGTAATTCAGCTCAGATCTACCGTAACTGACTATGCTGTAATTAATAAGTACAAAGATGCGGTTAGGGTTCTGACCTTCGTTCAGAGTTCTAACAACGTTCCGGAGGAGTCATCTGGGACTATAACTTTCAAAATTAGAGCACAGTAATTCATGACATTTCAGGAAGCGATTGACTATCTATACAGTCGATTACCAGTATTTCAAGATCAAGGGGCCCGCGCTTATAAGCCGGGCCTTACTACTACCCGGGAGTTGTGCGAGCATCTTTCAGATCCGCAGTTACGGTATAAAACTATTCACGTCGGGGGCACAAATGGCAAAGGAAGCACCTCCCATATGCTAGCATCTATTTTACAGAAAGCAGGGTATAAAGTTGGTCTATATACTTCACCTCATCTAAAATCCTTTACCGAGCGAATAAGGATAAACGGTGTAGAGATTGACAAAAACTACATCGCTAATTTCGTTTCAACTCATCGAGAGTACATTGAGTCACTACAACCTTCTTTCTTTGAGGCTACCGTAGGGATGGCATTTTCTTACTTTGCTGATCAATATATAGATGTTGCCGTTGTTGAAGTAGGTATGGGAGGGAGGCTGGATTCTACTAACATCATTACTCCTGAGTTATCGATTATCACCAATATCAGCTACGACCATATGCAGTACTTGGGTAATACACTACCCAAAATTGCTTTCGAAAAAGCGGGAATTATTAAACCGGGAATACCCGTAATAGTGAATGAATACCAGGGTGAGCAAGTCGAAGATGTATTTAAGAAAAGCGCAGAAGTGAATGATTCAGACTTAGTATTTGGGTATAATAACGTTACTATTCCGTTATATAAAGCCTCAAACTATACCTTACACTTTGAGGCTAAGACAAATGGGGAAGTTGAAACCAAGAAATATGAGCTTGACTTAGTAGGGGACTATCAGCTTAAAAACGTAAAAGGAGTACTGATGGCGGTTGAATTGCTACGCATTAAGGGTTTTAAGATAGCTTATGAAGATGTCTTTGAAGGTCTACGATCGGTAAAGAAAACAACTGGATTAAAAGGAAGATGGCAAATCCTTTCCGAAACCCCTTTCGTTGTTTGTGATACCGCTCATAATGAAGCAGGTTTGGCCATAACCATTGATCAATTTACCAAAGTAGAAGCACAAACACACAGGTTTGTACTAGGTTTTGTGAACGATAAAGACGTGGAAAGTATTTTACATCTGTTTCCCAAAGATGGAGCCTATTACTTTTGCCAACCTAGTAATCAAAGGGCACTATCGGCGACACACTTGACTCAGAAAGCAGAGAATCAAGGAATTAAAGGTAGTTGCTATGATAATGTGAATGATGCACTGAACGCAGCCTTAAAAGATTCAGGCAAAAAAGATGCTATCTACGTTGGGGGAAGTACTTTTGTTGTATCAGATATTGACCAGTTATAGGATTTAAGTAGAGTGACACGACGTAAATTAGATAAGTACTTCTATTGCCAAGAGGCAGAAAATGTAATTGAAAGAGGTAAGCCTTTATATACGAGAATCAAAGGCAATTGGAATGAGATTTTTTTCAAAAATCCCAACCCAATTATTTTGGAATTGGCCTGTGGGAAAGGAGATTATACCATAGGACTAGCCCAAAGATACCCGGACCGAAATTTTATCGGAATCGATATTAAGGGCGATAGAATTTCCCAAGGAAGCAAAATTGCCTCTGATCTAGGCTTAATCAACGTTGCTTTCTTACGTGCTTCAATCCAATACTTGGATGAGTTTTTCGAAGAAGATGAAGTTAATGAAATATGGCTGGTTCATCCTGATCCTCATGTACGTGACCGAGATGAGAAGAAACGGCTCACCAACCCAAGTTTTTTGGCCGACTATAAGAAATATCTGCGAGTAGGTGGGATACTGCATTTAAAAACTGACAGTCCCGATCTATATCAATATAGCCTGAACGTGTTTGAGCAGGTTCCTTTTCTGAGAATTATTGACCATACCTCAGATTTATACAAATCACCGTTGTATGCCTATCACCATAATATTGTCACTCATTATGAGCGTGTCTTTTACGCCAGAGGTTTTTCTATAAAATACATACAGGCTGTAAATAAAAAAGGGACTTCGTAACGAAGTCCCTTTTTTATTTACAGCGCCTTAGATTTTGCTAGATCATCGTAGCAAAATAGCTAACCGTTCTCACTAATTGTGAAACGTAAGACATTTCATTATCGTACCAGCTAACCGTTCTCACCAATTGGGTATCACCAATCTGCTGAACTTTTGTTTGGGTAGCATCAAATAATGAACCGTAATTGATACCAATAATATCACTACTGACAATTTCATCCTCATTATAACCAAAGCTTTCGTTACTAGCGGCTTTCATGGCAGCATTTATCTCTTTAACAGAAACTTTTTTGCCTACAATACAGGTAAGCTCAGTAAGTGAACCCGTTAAAGTTGGAACCCGCTGGGCAGATCCATCTAGTATACCTTTTAAGCGAGGTAGCACTAAACCAATGGCTTTAGCAGCACCAGTACTATTAGGTACAATATTTTGTGCGGCGGCCCGAGCTCTACGTAGATCATCCTTAGCGTGGGGTGAATCCTGGGTGTTTTGGTCGTTGGTGTATGCATGAACCGTTGTCATGAGGCCGTTTATGATGCCATAGCTATCGTCCAATACCTTCGCCATTGGTGCAAGACAGTTGGTTGTACATGAAGCACAGCTGATAACAGTCTCAGATCCATCCAGAATATCATGATTTACGTTAAAAACGATCGTTTTTAAATCACCTGTAGCAGGGGCGGAGATGACTACTTTCTTTGCACCTGCGGTAATATGAGCTTCTGCTTTTTCTTTGCTTGTAAAGAAGCCAGTACATTCTAAAACAACATCAACATCATGTTCTGCCCACGGTATTAGGGAAGGATCACGCTGAGCGTAGATTACTACATCTTCTCCATTTACAATAATAGAGCTATCTGTTGATTTAACGTCAGCGTTGAATCTTCCTTGGGCAGTATCGTATTTCAATAAATGCGCCAGTACAGAGGGGCTGGTTAAATCATTGATAGCAACTACATCAATTCCTTGCATATCATATATCTGACGATAAACAAGGCGGCCAATGCGACCAAAACCGTTAATGGCGACTTTTACTTTTGACATTTTCTACGTGTTTTGTTTATGCCACAATATTAATAAAAATATTACGGAGTATACTGCTGATACGGGAAAGAAGAAAATAGTAAAATACGCCATTAATAGTAGTATAATAGTATTGATATTAGTGTATTACTACTAGAGTGAGCTATTCGAATTGCTAAATATAATAGTATATGGCGGATTGTTTTAGCTTTCTCATTCTGTTATTTACACCTTACCCAACATGATTTAATGAAAATTTAAAGCAAATAAGTACCTCATAAAGTCAATTACGTTCACTCGAAAGTAGCCTAAAAACGATTCAATTGATGGTAGATAAGTCCGTACATCAATTGAATAATATTAAGTCTTCGGAAGTGAAGATTAGTTGAAGTATGTACATTTGCCAATAACATCGTATGTTACAACTATAATATAAACCTAGATACTCAGTATACTTTTCATATGTATCTAATTATCAATTAATTAAAATTAATTCATTAAATAACAAGTCTAACATGTCCGAACAAAGAATTGTTGAAAATTGCTGGAACAATAGAGAACTATTAAAAGAGCCAAGTACCATCAGTGCCATCCAGAAAATTGTTGAAGAAGTTGACAAAGGGCTTTTACGCGTAGCTGAGCCGCTAGAAGATGGTTCATGGAAAGTAAACGAATGGGTAAAAAAAGCAATCATTCTATATTTTCCAGTACAGCAAATGTCGGTAAGTGAGGTAGGTATTTTTGAGTACCATGATAAAATGAAATTAAAGAGCGGATACGCTGCTTTGGGTGTACGTGTTGTACCACCGGCGGTAGCACGCTACGGAGCTTTTATTGCAAAAGGGGTTATCTTGATGCCTTCATATGTCAATATTGGGGCCTACATTGACGAAGGTACTATGGTAGATACTTGGGCGACGGTAGGTAGTTGTGCACAAATAGGTAAGAATGTACATCTGAGTGGGGGAGTAGGAATAGGTGGTGTATTAGAGCCCGTACAGGCCTCTCCTGTAATAATTGAAGAAGGTGCCTTTATTGGATCACGATGTATCGTCGTAGAAGGCGCTTATATAGGAAGAAGAGCGGTTTTAGGAGCTGGGGTTACCATAACAGGCAGTTCCAGAATCATTGACGTAACAGGTTCTGAGGCAGTTGAATACAGAGGGTTTGTGCCTGCTGATTCGGTAGTAATACCAGGTACAACACCAAAAGAGTTTGCCGCAGGCATCTACCAAGTACCTTGCGCCCTAATTATTGGCAAAAGAAAAGCTAGTACAGATTTAAAAACTTCGTTAAACGATGCACTCCGGGAAAACCAAGTAGCTGTATAGATTTCTAAATACAAATCATTCAACCCTCATCTGGAAACTCAGAAAAATAACTAGCTTGAAGTGCTGTTCTCAACGTAATGAGGACAGCACTTTTTTATTTACGTAGCTATATCTAACTGATAATCAATATACATTACAAATGTATAAGCACCAACTATTCACATAACTAAATCAACAACAAATGTAAAGTTACACAAATTTACATTTGTGAATTAAGTCTTATTGTTTACATTTGTGATTATATGGCTATATTTAAACATTTACATTTACATGAAAATTACTGAAAAGTTTATGGAATTAAATGACAAAATTAAACAGATACTGATTGACAAAAGTATATCACCATCTCATTTTGCAGATGAGATTGGGGTGCAACGGTCCAGCATATCCCACATTCTGGCTGGCCGAAATAAGCCAAGCTTAGATATTATACAGAAAATCATCCGTCGGTACCCTGATTTAGGCATGGATTGGATTTGGGAAGACGACGAGATGCCGAATTTCAATAAGCCCGAAACTATCTCTGTTCCAAGAGAGTACGGTCGGAAAAATGATAAAAGTACCCCAGTAATTAGTGTACCAGATTCTCGTAAAAAAATCCATCCCCTACCTAATATCGTACAAAGCAATCTCAGCGAGCAAAATTCAGAGCTTTTTGAGACAAAGTCCATTGAGCGCATCCTAGTCTTTTATAGTGACGGTACTTTCAAACAGTATAAACCAGAATAAAAGTATCTAAATTTAGTTAGACTAATTATAAATAATGTTGATCCATAATCATCAATCATTTTACCTTATCCTATCAATTAATCCAAAATACTTCAGTAAAGTGTGAGCAAATAAGGTCAGAACGACCTTTCAAATAAACCCACTATTGGTAACGGCGTGTATCTTTTAAAGAAACAGCGCAGTGATCTCATTAAATTGTAGTTTCAGTTGGCTTATGATGGGGCTTATAAAGAAATCAACTGAAGGGTGATGTGGCCTTTTGGAATTGGAGTTTCGGGCAATAAAGAAGTGGAGATATTCGGCATCTTTGAGGTATTCCTCCATACTATAATCGGTAAAACCACTATTAAGGCCAGGCTTCCAAGCCTGACGGCAGGTCTAGGGGTATCTTCCGCAGCCCGTCGATTTAACATAGCCGGGCGTAAAAGACTTCAATTCCATAGAAGTATTAGCCGTTCGTAGGCGTTGCGTCCCCGGTAATGCTCTTCGCCGAAAAGATGGCTCCTGGGGATGTGTATATTGTGGCAGCAGCTCAACGGGAAGCTATCAACTAGATATATGCCATACTCTTGCTGAGTGATCACGCGGCGAACTAGTTGAAAACATGCCTTAATTGCAGGGACAGGTCTGCCATTAGTTCGCCCACTCGATTAGTGAGCCGAGAGAAGGTGTCGGACATGGGAAGTGTTGGTTTGAGCTGGCAACTTGAATTAGTTGATTAAAAATGGGTTTTATATCATTTTCGAAAACTATCTTAGAGTTTAGAACTTTTGAGGATTTATCCTTCACGATACTGATATCTCACTCACTCACTAAGTTAGAGTAGAGTCAAGATTCTGATATATTAAAGTCTTTCACCCTTACGACCATGATGGAATCATTCTTTCTTTACAATTCTATTATTAACTATCGACGCTAAGACTATCATGATGAAGAACTTACATTCAGCATAAAAACGAAGCTTAATATACTACCTAAAAAAGTAGTCTAATACCCCTTAATTAATGAGTAGTTAAAGCTACTTTAATGTGAAACTTACGGTTAAAGTAATAGAAAAATTACTTTTACATAGGGTTTATATTTTATTGGTTATCAAGTTATTAACATTTTACTGTTCCACGTGGATTGATAACTACCTAATAATAAGCAAATTAACAATTTATTAAAAACGTTCGTGGAAAGTCTCTTCTCATATGTATATAAGTGGATTCAATAGAGAATTACGATGGTACCTTCGTAGGTATGATACGAAGTCTTTATCTTATAAATATAAATTCCGTTTGGTAATTTTTCTGATAAGTATAGACCATCCCATGGTATACTATATCCCGTACTGGCGTATACAACCTCTCCCCAACGATTGAATATCTGAATTTTTTTAATTTGCAATTCCCCATTTTGAATAATCAATCTGTCGTTGATTCCATCACCATTAGGACTAAAAGCATCTGGAATATACATTCTATCAAAAACCGTAATAGTAATAGTATCACTAGCCAAGCAACCAACAGGGGAGGTAACCTGAATGATGTAGTCCAAAGTTTCGATTGGATTAACCGAAATAATTGAATCCGTACTAGAAGAAATACTTACCACAGGAGACCAATTATATTTAATCGGATAAGCCGAAGACTCAACTATTGGCTCTAACCGTACAGAATTTCCGCGTAAAACACTGGAGATTTGAGGTAAAGACACTGAAATAGTTTCTTTTTTAATGATGATGCTATCCAATGTAGAGCAACCATTAGTTCTATTTTCTACCTTTAATAAATAAGATTCTGCCTCAGAAATAGGTAAAATCTGTCCGTTTTCCTTTAGTATTTCTTGACCTTTCTTCCATTCATAAACCAAATTTGCACCCGAATTGGCCCTCAACAAGATAGTTTCATCTTTACAAATCACAATCTTATCACTAATTATTGTGGCTTCAGGCTTGGTACCTTTAACTAAAGAAACGGCTAGCGAGGATGTGTCTTTTGAGCATTGGTCTTTAAAGCTTTTTACCACCGAATACCAACCGGTATCAGACACCATCAAACTCGAACCTACCGCCCCAAGGATATTTTGTCCGTTCAATTGCCATTGATAAGACCAATTAGGTGCGGATGCAGTGTTTAATTGAATGGGACGTTCTGGGCAAAATTCCAAACTTTTTACTTCGGTATTGTCATAGAGAATTACCGGGGTAGGAGGGGTATTCTTGCTACATTCGATCACTAATAATTGAAAATCACGCCTAACCAAGCCAAGCCGCTTGCCATCTCGATATTCTTCACATTGAACAGTAAATACATACAAGCCTATTTGACTGGCAACAACCCTCAGAATACCTCCTTGACTACTTATTCCTAAACTGGGATTACCTGGAATTATATTCTGCAAAGTTATTCCCGATGTCCAGTTCACCAAGGGATAGCCCGATTTTTGGGCATCATTCCCCAACGGATTATTCCGGTTAGTATTTCCTTGCATAGGAGTCACTAGGGAGTAACGAAGTTCATCGCCATCGTTATCTATTGCTGACATATTCATCTTAAATTCCTGATCTTTACAAATATAATCTCCGTTAGGAAAGCTAAAAACTGGGGATGAATTCAGAACATTTAATGGAGGGAATTCAAGATAAAATACCATTCCACTTGAACCAGGAAGTAGTATATTGTTCACGTCATCGTTTCGACAGCACCTCTCCCAAACGATATAATAGCCATCAGGATCACTAAAATCAGCCGGATTGAGTAAAATACTCGAGCGGTAGGTACCTTCCGTAGTACTAAGTGAGCGAAAGGATGCGCAAGCCTGGTTTTGGTAACTGACAGTACGAGAAGAAATATAAGGAAGTGTGTATTTGAGCATTAATTGGTTATCCCTTTTCCGGTAAAAGAGGAGTTCTGCACTTCCATCCCGGTTACCCGTTGTAAGGGTATTTTCGTCCCAAAACTGAACCATAGTAACCGTAAACCTATTGGTCACTGCGGTAGCTTCCATTCTTATTTCTCCACCCACTATATGCCTAGCCTGCACCGAAAGGGTTAAGCTCAAGAAAAAACTAATAATTAAAAAAGGGGGAAATCTGTTCATATTAATTCATATGGGTGTATTTCAGTTTTGTCAGGCAGCATTCTTACACACTTGAATGACCGTCTTGCATTGATTACTAAGGTTAGATGCTCTAAGGTTAAGGACATTTTGAGCATTTTTTATTGTCCATCTTTGTCCTGAGAGTTTAAGCCTTTGT